>ENA-OWOC01000018-OWOC01000018.1-gut-metagenome-genome-assembly--contig:-NODE-18-length-170115-cov-17.219810_pt1 | contig 170115 bp, 144 predicted proteins | sample MGYA00248245_ERZ651791 | MGnify/ENA primary metagenome ERZ651791 (study PRJEB26908, sample SAMEA4031703) | gut metagenome | biome: gut; feature: normal infant; material: stool | place: China | collected...
GGAACGGGCAGCTCTACAAAGTCAGGAATCAGGTTGCAATCCCCGTTTTCTTCTGATGAGTAGTTTAGTATTGCCTGACGGACGCGGCGAAGTCGATAATAGTAGTTAGCTTTTGAAATTCCCTGCTGCCTGCACCAGTCATCCATTGTCAAGCCGACAGGACGCTTTTGACAATCACGGATCTGTTGGCTCCATTGTTTCAAACGAACCAATTCGTCAACTAATTTTGCCTTGGTTTTCATGACACTAACCCCCCTGTAGCGAGTATAAAAAGGTTAGTACTCAACTTTTTATACTTTAAACTATAGAGTAATTATTCCATGGGATTCAGTTGTGGACAAGGTACTGGCTATTGAGCGTTTACATTTATTGATTGTAGTGAATTACTTTACACTTTACCTTCCTGAACTTTAATTTTAAACTATCTTAAATTTTAGGAAAATTGACTCATACATCAGGCCGACTCTGTGTAAATTTCAATACTGCAACTTCAAACTACAGGCTCGCGAGAGCCTGATCCCACTGTACAGGTCTTGGTGATAGATGATTTCGGTTTCAATCCGCTGGCTCGCGAGAGCCTGTTCTGATTACATCCTCCAGGATCCGCTGGATGAAAATGTTTCAATCCGCAGGCTCGCGAGAGCCTGATCGGCCGCTGTCTTTACGGATTCCTCCTTTTGCCTCTTGTTTCAATCCGCAGGCTCGCGAGAGCCTGATCCAGCGGCCCCTTGAACGCATGGAATTATTTTTAGGTTTCAATCCGCAGACTCGCGAGAGCCTGATCCAGAAAAGGCCAGTCAGGCAGATGCCAGTGCCAAAGTTTCAATCCGCAGGCTCGCGAGAGCCTGATCTATACCGTTTTTATGATTCTGTAATCATCTTTGTTGTTTCAATCCGCAGGCTCGCGAGAGCCTGATCCTTTGACAGGAGGTAAAAAAGAATGGCATGGTTAGTTTCAATCCGCAGGCTCGCGAGAGCCTGATCCATTCTTGGCTAGGAAACAATCCTCAATCAGCATGTTTCAATCCGCAGGCTCGCGAGAGCCTGATCTACCTGCTCTGGTGTCAATACGGATACAATTGCTGTTTCAATCCGCAGGCTCGCGAGAGCCTGATCTGTATTGCAGATATCAGAGGCAAGTGCGCTAGGAGTTTCAATCCGCAGGCTCGCGAGAGCCTGATCCAAAAGATAATGAAGAAGTTGTAAGAACCAAGGAAGTTTCAATCCGCAGGCTCGCGAGAGCCTGATCGTTAGAGAACGTCTGGACATTCAGAGCGTAGACGTTTCAATCCGCAGGCTCGCGAGAGCCTGATCCATTCTGCCATGCTAGTTCCCTGCCCCTTTTACGTTTCAATCCGCAGGCTCGCGAGAGCCTGATCTATGTTTACGATACAAATGGAAATATCCTCACTGTTTCAATCCGCAGGCTCGCGAGAGCCTGATCATTTAAAATGTACGGACACCATAGTTACACTTTAGTTTCAATCCGCAGGCTCGCGAGAGCCTGATCTTGGCATGTAATTGACGGCAAGGATTACTATTTTGTTTCAATCCGCAGGCTCGCGAGAGCCTGATCATCATATCCCCAGACCAGGTGTTGGCCATAGGGATGTTTCAATCCGCAGGCTCGCGAGAGCCTGATCCGATGATGTGGTGCTGGATGTGGTCAGCAATGACCAGGTTTCAATCCGCAGGCTCGCGAGAGCCTGATCTTCTAGCAGGGACAGATACGGTCCCGTCAGTAATGTTTCAATCCGCAGGCTCGCGAGAGCCTGATCGATGCATAAACTTTACAATGCATACAAGGTCTGGAGTTTCAATCCGCAGGCTCGCGAGAGCCTGATCGGTCAAAAATGGCCTATATAGGTCGGGAAATGGTGTTTCAATCCGCAGGCTCGCGAGAGCCTGATCATTAAATATAAATTAAAGCAGCGAGATGTTATGGTTTCAATCCGCAGGCTCGCGAGAGCCTGATCTTTGCGTAGTTATATAGTACGCTATATCCAATAGGTTTCAATCCGCAGGCTCGCGAGAGCCTGATCTGGATAATTTTTCCATCCACGTCCTTATCAGTTAGTTTCAATCCGCAGGCTCGCGAGAGCCTGATCTTCAAACATTCACAAATTCAAAGCATTTACACATTGCATTTCTATTGCAATCAACCAAATATCACAATATTTTTCACCTCTTTATACAAACTATCCTCCAACTCACCCTAAAATCCAGGTGCGAACCTCCCACAGAATTTATGTTCACTTAGGGTTCGCACGGCCAAACCCAGACATATTCTCTCCGTTTTTTCATAAAATCAAGGGCTCATCCACCTGTATTCCACGCCGTACGCCATAATGCTCAACCTTACCATTGTAATGATTACCCAGCGAGTAAAAACGCAAGCTGTCCTTTTCTTCGTCAATTTCCTTCAACAGAAGATGCTTTAGCTTCGCGTATTGCGTTGCATCTACTTGACATTCAAAAACAGAATTCTGCACTCGTGTACCGTAATTTACACATTGCTTAGCTACACGCCTTAAACGTCGCGCCCCTGCGGCTTCAGTAATATTAATGTCATAGGTTATCAGTACGAGCAAATCCATCACCTCATTTCCATAAGAACGGCGGATAGGCATCTAAATCTCCTCGCAGATACCGGGACAAAAGCATGGCCTGCGAAAAAGCTACCATCCCCCATTGAACCCTTTCTTTCAAGTAAGGATGCGTAAGCGTCTCCTGTTTTCTCTTTTGCCAAGCAGACAAAAAAGCTTTTCTCGCGTCATCTGTCATAAAAACAGCGCCATTTTCTTTTTTCTGAAAATCTTTTTCTGTGAAAATGCCAAGATTTATCTGTGTTACCACGAATCGGTCTGCCAGCGGCGCCCGTAGCTCTTCAAGCAGATCAAGAGCTAACGACGCGCGCCCAGGACGCATCGTATGAAGGTATCCAACCGCCGGATCTAACCCCACCGTTTCCAAAGCGCCTGCAATCTCGTTTCCCAACAGAGTATATGCGAAAGATAACATTGCATTCACCGGGTCCAGCGGCGGACGGCGGGTTCTTCCATCAAAAACAAACACGCTCTCATTTCGCAGAATCATCTGCGAGAAAACTCCGAAATATGCTTTCGCCGCGATTCCTTCAATTCCCATCAGTTCACTCCGGTTTTTGGCATTTTCCAGATTAGTCAGAGATCCGCACATTTGGCTGACAGCAGCATTAATCTTATCTTGATCTATCCGCATTGGGTGGTCACGTTTCACCCGCTCCAGGCACCACCTCCCATTATAAATTTTTCCCAGCAGGAATGATTTGGCGATTGTGAGGGACTGTATTTCATCTGCCGCTCTGGCATACTGTGTCTCCCGCAACAGAACATTGCCGCTCACTGGTCCGGCAATCCGCGCAAGGAACCGGCCATGCTGTGTCAAAAAACAAAGACCGATTCCCTTTTCCGCACAAGCTCCCATCAGAGCAGGGCTGACCCCTTTATAACCGAAACATACTATTCCTTCAAGATTATGAAGAGGAATACGGCCCAATTCACTTTGATCCTGCAGCAGTACGATATTCTCTCCGTCCAGCGACAGATATGCGTCCGGCGTTGTTACATATAAAGTATTCTGCAGCTTCCTCATACCTCATCCTCCTCATGGAACGCTCTATGGATATATTCTGAAGCCGAAACCTGTTTCGTTAATTTAGGCTGACAGATATCCACAAGAGAGCAGCTTTTGCAGGCTTTCCCCATCTTTGCCTTCGGCGTGCGCCCCTTTAACATCAGTTGTTGCATCTCCATAACAGAATCTTTTACCTTTTGCCGCAATTCCTCTGTCAGGAGAACACGCTGCCGGCGTTTGACTTTTCCATAATAGAGAGCAGCTTCCGGAATATTGGTGACAAACATTTCTTCCAGACACATAGCCTGTGCACATAGCTGCAGCGCATCTGCCCCCTGTATATCCGGCTGCCCAAGCTTGTATTCTACTGGATACAGCCTCCATCGCCCATCCCGTCCTTGAATCGGGACTCCGTTCTCGTCCTTATACAATTCTACCATGTCACATACGCCGGTAATTCTCAGTTCCTGGGAGCGGACAGGCATCCCGCGGGACAGCAGTACAGAACCTCTCGCTTCCGTAAAACTGTCATCGTGCACCCGTTCATGCATAAAATGTCCTTCCAATGTAAGTGCATTTTCTTCCCAGAGCTGTTCAATATGAACCAATGCCCAGCGCCTGCGGCAAAATTGAAAATGTTTCAGTCCTGAAATCATTAAAAAATCCGAATCATCATTCGCCATCCAACACCTCTGGAACCAGACCCTCCAAATCCTCTGTACTCACCGAAACACGTCCCTGTGCATCACAGGAAACCTGAAGTGTCCGATGTACCTTAGCTGACGAATACTGACCATTGGCACAATTGTGTTCCCACCATATCAGCTTTACAACCTCCATGCTCCCGGCCGGACGTGCGGATGTCTCATCATTACAGAATAAAGTTCTCAGCGCCTCTTTTAAAGCCTCCCCATCTTCTTCACTAAAGCCTGTCTTATCTGCAAGCTGGACATTAACTGCACCATAAGTAACATAAACCCCAAAATCCACGCGGTGCTTCATTCCCATCGTATCCGGTCCCTTTTTATCCGGATCCTTCCCGGTTTCCAGATTCACTGATTTTGTAATCTGGGAGCTGGTGACATTAACTGGATCTATACTAAAGGCAGGCTGAATACTGACAGGTCCGCGAATTCCGATTGATACAGCGTCTGATTCTTCTTCCTCTTTTTTTCCTTTTTTAAATGCAAAAACCTGGCCGAATGCCCTGACATCATACCATGTTTCACACGCCAGTCTGGCATAATCCTCCCTGGTCTTCTTTCCAGCCTTCATGTCTTTCATGCACGCCGCCAGTACAGGTTCATTGTCCGCTCTATCTTTTAAAGATCGGAATATATCCCCCTCTCTGCGGCGCTCATCGGATTGAACAAAAATATTCTGGCCTTCGTCCAACAGGCGATTACGAAGTTTACGCTTCAGACAAACATCCGAAACCTCTCCCAATCCTTTATATGTAGTTCTCGGACGATTTCCATCCAAAGGGTCCCCATTTGGATTTGCATTTTTAACAGTGAACACCAGCGCAAAATCAATTTTCTTTTTCAAAGACTCCATCATCATTTCTCCTTTTATTTATTTTTCTCCTCATAGTAACCATGCAGATAAATACTTCCCAAAGGGATATCCGTATTCCAGCCGCACTGCTTCATTTGTTGTTCCAACTGTTCCAAAGCAGCCCAATTTTCCCCTGAACGGTTTCCTCCATATCGCTGATACGGTTTTAATTTAACTTTCAGATTCTCCCATGTAGATGACGGTTTCCGGGAAAATACCGTCATAAAGCGCAATTCATTCGTAGAACGTCTGTCTATATCTCCTTCCTCGCAAGCGAAACGGTTTTTCTCCATCCGATCCGCAATCCCCAGCAGCCGTCCATACCGGACACTTCTCGAATCCTCTGCCGTCTCCCAGGTCTGCGGTAGTCTGGAAAACTGTGTCTTCTGATAAAAAGTCTGGCGCATACAATAATATCCATGCAGATAGCTGCCGTCCAACGGCTCTGTTGATACCCGTTCAGCTTGAGAAAACTGCATCTCTGTAAACCCAATCAATCTCTGGTAATACTCAGCCCTTTTTCCTAATTTTATCAAATAAGGCAGCAGTTTGTCATGAAGTCTTCCCCAACTTTCATAGGGCTTTGCCGCAAAAACAGACATCATCTGTATCGCATTGGTCATGCCCGCCCGTTCCCCCTCACTGGCTTCCTGCTCCGCCACATCAGCAACCGCCAACAAGCATCCGTACAACTCAGAACGCCGTCTCGGAAGTGCATATATGACGGTTTCCCCAGTCTCTATTTTTTTTTCAGGTTTCCATTTTTGGTAAAACATTTGTCTCTGACTGGAAAATCCCAGCAAAAATTCCAGCGAAAGCTCCCTACGCCCGTATCTGTTCTCTTCCAGGAATTGTTTTTCAATTTCTCCAAAAAGAATCTGATACCATTTGCTGTCCGGACCCAGGTTTTTAAAACACGGAATCAATTTCTCATGAATCTTCGGCCACGTCTCAAACGGACATTGCACAAATTTTTGCATAAGCCGTACAGCATTTGTCGGATAATCCCGTCCCTTATCCGTTGATTTCTCTTCCATAAAATCCGCTGCTGCCAAAAGACGGCCATATAAGTAATCCCCATTTTTTGAATCAACCTCCAGCATCGGGGTGAATACCGGGCAATCCTCCATCCGTCTGCGCGTTTGAAAACAAGATATCATTGCACACGCGGTGTCAACACTGTTTTCCCATGCAGTTCGGGACCACTGCCGGTCTTTCCCGCTGACAAATGTAAGAGGCGCGCATACCCTGTTAAATGCACCGCGGACAACATCTATTGGAAACGGCTGCTCATCCGCAATACAGGCAAGAATTCTGGAGTGCAGTCCACGCATCAATTTTGTGTGGGATTTCTCACATTTTTTATCTTTTTTAGCCGTATTCACCGCATCGATTCCCATAACAGCAACGGCAATCTGCTCTGGATTGGGAGAGGCAATCTCCTTAGTTTTGCTTTTTCGTGAATAGCTCCACCAGCAGCAATCCCTATACCACGCTTCTAAACGCTTTACATATTCATTTCCGGAACACTCCTGATAATAAGTGACCGACATTCTTCCGTCCGTTGCCGCCTCCAATCCTAATATCACTGCACAATTTATCCGATGAGGATTATAAGCATGAAGTCTGCTATCATAACCGCCAGCCGCATCCCTCACTTTCTTGGCATAACCTTCAAATGTATCGATGACTGGCCCGGAATCATCTTCTTCCTCTTCCTCTGCTTCCATAAACCCATTTTTTTCATCAATCGGAACCTTCATGACCGCCCCGTTTGTATTCCAAACCACCCATGTCATACCGTATTTCTGCATTCCCTGGCGCGCTATGAGCCAAATCAGCGCATTATGGGCACGCACAGAAGCCTCATAGCTTACCACCGCCGCACTGCGATCCTCAGCGAAACGTCCCTTGTACTGAAATGGGAATTCATTATCCTTCGCTGAAATCAATTTTGCATTTCCCTGAAGCTTCGGATGGTTCTCCATAGCAGGAAGTATTTTACCTTCCACATAGCAAAACGCTCTGGCTCCTGGCAGTTTATCCGCTAAATACCGCTCCCATGACTGTTTGACATCGGTTCTGAGCCAAAGATCATCGGCGCTTTCATCCTGTGTTTGGACAGAAAAACAGACCATGGCCTTTGTGTCTTCCCCTGTTCCTTCCCGCCTTTCCACGTTCTTATAATATTTCAGTTTCAAATTGGGCTGTGATTCCAAATCGGTAAGCAGAGTATGCCCCTCCAGGTATGTATACACCACACGGAGGCAGGCGGGCGCGTCTGGCTGCTCACACCATGCATTCAACTGTCCCATATACTGACTGAACCTTTTTGAATTTTCATCCTCAAAAATCAGATATTTCAGCTGTTCTACCAGGGGAAAAGGCGCTCCATTGTCACCTGTACGGCTCTCTGCCTGCGGCGTGCTGGGAATTTCCAAAAATTGGGATTCATTCATCAGCTCGTCTGCCGATACAAACCGCCCTTCCCGCGATAGTACCACATGGTATTTTACCCTTTTGCGCACAAATCCCAGCGGAACAAGCTTAACCGCTTCTTTCGATTGATCACAGACAACACCGGCATCATATGCCTCGCACAATTTCTGCATCCAACTCATAGGTTCCTCCTTCCCAGGCAAACTCCTGCTGCAACGCCTCTTCCTCCAAACCGCTGAAATTGCCATACTTTTTACCAAATTTCTTCGCTTTCATTGGACGGATATTCCGCTTCATCTCTTCCGGTATCTCTTCCGGGGGATGGAACAGAATCACTCCATTTACCATTTTCGGTCTCCAGAATCTGGCGGCCAGCATATCCCGGCCAGTCTCATCCGGATAATCAAACCCATGAAACATAACTCCAAATTCCAGTTCACCATAATGGTCATAATAGCCTTCACCTTTGCCAAATTCACAGGGTTCCACATATCCCTGGCATTCTCTCGTTCCCAAAAAAATATCTCTGCGCCCCCCCTTCCTCACCATACGCGTTGCAATATTGTGGTGCTTGTTCTCATTAAAATCCTCTTCCAGTTCCGCGCGACGATTCTCATTAAGAATAAAATGTGCCCGAACCTGATAGGATACATCTGCCAGATAGGTATAGACCGACAGCGTATTCTTTGACGCCACATAGCTGATGGGACGGACATTTTTAGACTCTGTGCGGATTGGTTTCATAACCCGAACCTCATCCACCATCCATATAATTGATGGTTTCCAATAGATGCTCTCCGTGATTCCTTTCAGCGCCTGATAGGTTGGAAGCATATAACTGAACTTTTCTCCCCCCATTCTGGCAATCGGATCACTAAACAGCGCATAGTTGCCCCATACGCAGTACTCAATCTGATTTCTGATTTTCAATATTGCAGCCCTCCTTTACGTCATAATCTAAACTATAAGCTCTATCATTTCCTGCGGCGTTATCTTGACTCCTGCCCACGGATCATAATATTCGTCCTTTAAAATTATCACTCCGGTCTCGCCCAGAGAATATAAAGCTTGTTCCCCGTTCAGCCGGTCAAAAATATGTTCATATAAATTTACACTGTATTGTTGGACTTCTTTTAAGAGAGTAATTTCCTCGCAAAGCGTATGACGATTTCCCAATTTTTCTATCAAACCCTTTCCTTTTCCATAGGGAACAATCACACTTTTTGTTTTCTGGTCAATGACCTGAAAAACTTTCCCCGCCGTTCGAAAGCTCTGATAGAACCGTTTACTTAAATCAGCCAGCGGATTGTCCTCCTCCCGCAAATTCCCGGCCACGCACCGACATTGACAATTCCTTGACAGCATTGTAACCAAATCCGAGTTCCACTTTTTATATGGATAATTTTCAACCGCTTTTGTACATATCTCCTCTTTGGCGAAATATTTTTTTATCATCTCCGGATTTCCCAGCTCATCCGGATTTTCCACATAACGAAGCAGGCTCATGCTGAATTCCTTGCCTTTCTGTATATCCGGCAAAGGCCCCAAGCTCTCCTCAGTAAGATTCCATATATACACCCTTCCCGTATCCTCTTCACAGTTGCGGTTACAGCGCCCTGCTGCCTGAATCAGGTTTGGGATACCTGCCCAACTGCGGATTACAATTGGAAAACTCACATTGATTCCCGCCTCAATCAGGGCTGTAGATACACAACAGACCAGCTTTTTCCCTAACAGCCAGGCTTTAATCCAACGCAATATCTCCTTCCGATGCTCCGGACACATAAGCGTGCTCAGGTGTACACTCAATATCTCGTCCTCCCTACAGCCTTTGGCACATTCTTTCAGCTCCTCATCCGAAAGTCCCTGCCGTATTTGCACCTGCTTATAATTTAAGGCATTCAGCCGGTCAGAAATACCCCGGAAAATATTAAAGGCCGCATCCTTAGTATTTACAATCGCCAGCACAGAGGTTTTCTCCCGGATAAACACCGCGATGTCATCGGCAGCATCCTGATAAGTACGCGCCTTCGTCTGTGGAATATAGCGCACCCTCTTTAAATCCTGATACAGCGCGGCCACATCCGGCACCAGTTCCTTCGTATCTAATTCAAGATTCGGCTGCGTCGCCGTACAGAGCAGCACTGTGCAGTTACAATACTGTACAAGGAATTGAAGCGCCCGCTTAAAGAGTTCCCGGCATTTTTTCGGAAGCGCCTGGATTTCATCAAAAATCAGGACTGAGTTTGCAAGGCGGTACATTCGCCTCGCCTTGCCGTTCCCATTCTTAAACAGTGTATCTAAGAACTGTACCAGACTGGTCAAAATAATGTCGCTTTCCCAGCGTTCTGTCAACCTGCGATAATGTTTCTCCTCTGTTTCATCCTCCGGTATGATATTGGAATGATGCTCTAAAATGGATGGGTAGTCAGAAAGTGCCTCCCGGATGTCTCCTGAATTTTGGTCCAGGATTGTGTTCATGGGGATGAGATAAAAAATTCTTCGCTGTTCGTTCTTTTTAGCCTGGGTAAGTGCAAATCGCAAGCTGGAATAAGTCTTACCGCCGCCGGTAGGAACCGACAATGTGTAGATTCCTGGCCCATACTCTCCCGCAGCCCTGCACCAGCCCGATATGTCACCCCTAATTTGGGCCAATCTGCCTTCTTTGGGGAACTTTTCTATATAAGCTTCGAGTTTAATCAGAAGCTTATCCCAATCGGGTTGAGCTTCACATGACGTTTCAAATGGATTGGCATCATATTCAAAGCACGCGGAATCCCATCTGTCCGCATCCACGAGAATACTCAGCAGCAGTCGGGCAAACATTCCCCAGTTAAAGGAACGGCTGTCCAGCCCAAATTCCTTCAACTCCTTATATGCCTCTGCAAATAGCTCGTCCAATTCCTCCTCTGTTGCCACTTCCACGTAAAAATTAGCCACTGCCTCCCTATAATCATTCTCCGACTGTTCTCTCAAACCGTTTAAATAGGGGGAGTCTCCGGAATCTGACAGACAATCCGGCAAACCGGCATGATGACCATAAATACATAAAGAAATCAGCTGAGCCGCCTGCCTTTTCTCCGGATCAGTCTCCCTCTCCCACCATCGCCGATGAACATAAAGCGCACCCAGGCCAGCATGATTGGGATGTCCGCTTCCGGTGCCACGAAGATAACTCATCCAATCTGCGGTTCCTTTTCCCAAATCATGCAGCAGCCCTATTAATCTGGCCATCTTTCCCAACCTCAGCTTTTCAGCAGCCTGGAAACATAATCCCGCCACATGAACGCTGTGTTCTTTCCAGTCCTGCTCTTGTCCATCATCTCTTCTATGAGCAATCATTGTTAATTACTCCTTTTCCGCTTATCTATGTTTCTCATTATACTCCATCAGCTATAGATTTTCAATATATCTTTTTAACTCGAGTATAATTTAAATTAAATTTGATTTTATTCTTCAATTATGATATCATCTATGATGTCAAGACTTCATGCGGCGCTTGCGGATTGAAACGAGTTTAAAAGAGATATATACAAAAAACCCCCTTATCTAAAACTTTAGCCCAGTGCCTTTTGTTTTAAATAAGGGGGATTTTTCTGTCTCATATCGATAAATAAAATAAGGAGTTCGCAATTCGGCGTACTAAATAACAGCTATATCCTTATTTTTAAAGACATAACTGCAGTTCCGCGGTCTTATCTACCTTCTGCACTCACTAATCAAAGTCTGGCTGTTAAGTTTCCCCAGCTCTTCCCCCTAACGGAATACCATGGATTCCAATTCATCCAGCTCCCCGTATCCACCTCCTCTGCTTTTGAACTGATACAGTCCATACGGTATCCCAGTTCTTCCAGTCTACTATGGACTCCTTTTATACAGTAGTTGCAAATTTCTTCCGCCTCCTGTTCATTTTCATCGTAACAAGAAAACTCATACTCCACCCTTACCTTGTAGCCGTCCAGAAACCGCAGCGTCAGATCGCTGGTGATATACCCCTTAAGGCTTTCATCATTTAAGAATGCGGTCTGGATGTCATTTTTAATCTTTTCCTTCATCCCTTCATACATCAGGCGGTTACACTCCCTGTCATCAAATCCGGTATGAAAGGTTATGGCTGTGTTCACTGTATAATCTTTCAATTCATGACTCACCATCCTTCTTTGGTATATTAACTTAGAAGATTTTAATCCATTTGTGTTCCGCAAATTTACTGCTTCATTGACATCCCACCCAGACCTGCTTCCTCGCCTTCCCAGGCAGGGTGAGACGGATGTTCTCCCGGCTGCTGAATCTCCCCTGTCTTTTGTGCAGGCGCTTCTTCCAGAAAACCTCCCAGCCGATTCAGAACATAATCAGACAACCAAGTACCCCCAAACGTCTCATGGCTCTGTATTCTCCATATTGCCAGCTTTCCAAGATCGAGTTTCACGTCCTCAAACGGAAACAGAAGGTTGGTCAATCCCTCATTTCGAAATGACTTCACATGTTTAAACTTTGTTCCCTCCAATAAAATGCCTTCCTGCGTTAACAGTTCGTTGATTCCGTCTACCCACTCCTGGCATCCCCTCCGCAGCCCTGGAGAATCAGTCCTTCCTGATTTGTCATTCTGCGTAACTCATCGGTTGTGATCTACATGAAACTTCTCCTTCATTTTTTATAATCTGTTTAAAAAGGCCAGCCATTTTCTAATCTGGCTGACCTGGAATTTTTATTCGATGACCTTTTCTTTTACATCTCCAATACTGGGGCCAGCTGATTCTCCATGCTCCGACAATGCTCAGTCGCCAAATCATTCAGCTCCTCTATGGAATCATACTCCGGTAACCAATCCTACATTGCCGCCACTCTGCACTGGATGTCTAACTGTTTACATTCGCTCCAGTTTAAAATTCCCATAGCGCCCTTGAGCGCATCCATTTTGCTTTCGGTTGCCGGAAGGGTCAATGCATAGTTATCATAAGGATTCCCTTTATAGATCCATACTTTAAAACTACAAGTCTGTTTGAAATCTCGATCTTGTAACTCATTCCCTCCATAAATAGGCTCCAGCTCTTGTTGAGTAAATAATAATGATGGCGGGAAGGTATACCCCCCAGCGGAAACGATATAATCAACTTTACTCATCACTTTGCTCTGCTTGATATTCTAATTCTAACAAATACTTATCGTAATCTGACATAAATAATCGGTCCTGAACAATACGAAATTTTTCAAACTCTGTCTCTGCATGAAGCTTGGCCTGTTCTGCACTGACTTTTCCCGGTCCCATAAGTAATTCGTTCCCATTAAACTCCAGAAATCCGTCAAGACGCTTAGCCCAGTCTTCCATACTCATCGGTATTCTTCGTTCCGCCTGTAACTCCGCATAGTCAAGATACAGTGAAACGATTCTTTCCAAATAGGACATTTCCTTTTCGCTCAGGTAGTTCTTAGCAACACTAACATCAGCTTTGACGATCTTCCCATCCGGTGCTGATTCCCATGTTGTCAGGCCCATATGGTCTTTTTCAGCATTTGCACGCTCTACAATCAATTCTGCTGCCGTATGCCGATGTACGGCCCAATGCATCTTATTCTGTACCATTTTGAAAAACTGCCGGGTAGTCTTGGCATCTTTGTCGTAATCAAACGCTGTGGCATAGAGATCTGTAACCTTTTGATAAAACTTGCGCTCAGATAGACGTATCTCACGAATATTTTCCAGCTGTCGTTCAAAATATTCATCGGTGAACATATGCCCTTTTTTCAGGCGCTCTTTGTCCATCGTCCAGCCCTGAATTGTATAATCCTTGACAATCTGACCAGCCCATTTGCGGAATCTTACGGCACGGTCGTTGTTCACTTTAAAGCCAACGGCAATGATTGCCTGTAAGTTATAATGTTTCGTACTGTAGGATTTACCATCCGAGGCAGTTATTAAGTATTTCTTAATAACTGATTCTTCTACCAGCTCATTATCTTCAAATATCCTTTTAAGGTGCTGATTGATTGCCGATACGGAAACATCATATAAGGTTGCCATCATTTTCTGCGTCAGCCAGATGTTCTCGTCCTCATAACGCATCTCAAAACTATCTGAATTACTACCTGTAGATGCTACATAAGTTAAATACTCTGCGGCTGAACTGTGGATTGTAATCTCTTTCTTCTTGTTTGTCATAATTTCTTTTCCTCAATCTTTATTTCTTCCAAAATATCATAGGTATAAAATCTTTCTGCGCTAATTAAATATTCTCTAAGCTCGCGTACATAGTTTCTCCACTTTTCATGGTCAGAAACCATGAATTTCCGAACAACTGACTGTTCATCTAACTCGCCCTCTTCAAAAATATGTTTACTATGCTCGCCTTTTATGATTTACATCTGTTTCACTGTTATCAACTGATAATAAACCACCTTTAGTAATCCCATTTCTCTCTTACCACACTTCCGTTCTTAAACAATATTATAACTTCATTTGATGCCACCGTCCATATACGTTCCACATAAAGGTTGACCAATTCATCTTCATACTTATTGTAATTCGAATATGCTTTCATATGCTTGAAAGGACACCGAATAAACATTGATTCCTCCCTCTCTAGGAATTTTCTAAGCAAGAGCTCACTCAATTCATCATATTCATTCTTGACATTTGCATAATATGCCATTAAATCATTCCATACCCAAAATCCTTGCACATTTTCTTGAATAGCCCTAAAGATCATTTTCTTTCGATCCGCCATCTGATCTGCAATTTGCCCTAACTCTACTTGGTCAGAACAGTCCTTTATATGTAATATACGAGAATATGCTCCCCATATAGCTTTATGCAACTCCGTTTCCGGGATGGTAGACAGCTTTGTGCAATATCTGTCCCCATGCAATATGCGGCTCTTGCATCGCCAGACAATGTGTTCTTTTCTATCCCCTTTTCTTGTCACCCGTAGATAATGGTCTCCACAACAGTCGCATATTAGCTTCATTGTGATTGGATATTGGGACGGACGTCCTGCATCTTTTCGTCTATAATAACTGCGACTGAGTTTTTCATTTTGAACATCATAGAATATTTCTTCTGATACAATAGGTGAATGATTGTTTTTAATAAAATATTTAGAGAGTTCTCCATTATTTTTTGATCTCTGTTTTGTCAAATAGTCCACAGTATATGTCTTTTGCAGCAAGGCGGCTCCTAGATATTTTTCATTTGAGAGCATTTTCTCAATCACCGTAGCACACCATTTATTTTTTCCCATTACCGTTTTCATTCCATGTTGTTCCAGATATCTTGCAATAAAGGCACAGCTATGACCGATTAAATACAAGTGGAAAACACTTCGCACAATTTCAGCTTCTTCTGGAACGATTTGGAGCTGCCCATTTGTATCTTTGGTATACCCCATAAAATGATTATGGTTGACCATCAGCTCTCCCCTCTCAAACTTCTGCCGAATACTCCAGCGAATATTTTCACTGGTATTCCGGCTTTCCTCCTGTGCTTGACTGCTGAGAATGGTGAGCAAAATCTCACCAGCGCCATCCAACGTATTGATATGCTCCTTTTCAAAATACACTGCAATGTTCCTACTTTTCAGATTGCGTATTGTAGTAAGAAGGTCAACTGTATTCCTCGCAAAGCGACTAATAGACTTTGTCAAAATTAGATCTATCTTTCCATCCTCACAATCTTGAATCATTTGTAGGAAGCCATCTCTTCTTTTCTTTGCCGTACCACTAACACCTTCATCGGCATAGATACCTGCTAAAATCCACCCTTCCTTTTTGTCAATCTTTTCCCGATAGTAAGACATCTGCCTTGCGTAACTACCAGCTTGTTGATCCAGTTCTGTGCTAACCCTACAATATGCTGCCACGCAAAGCGTTTGTTTCTTTTCTTCTGTAATTTTCCCTATGGGAGAAACTGCAGGGATTTTTAAAACCTGCCGTTCTTCTTTCATTTTCATAATCTGGTCTCCTTTCATCGTTAAACATACCAACATATTCTACAATGAAACAGGACCTTATTTTCATCTGAAAGCAAATATTTCAAACAAAGCAGTAATTGTGCATCAGACTGTGGCACAATTACTGCTTTGTTTAGAAAAAATGCATTACAAAAACACTCACACCATTACAAAACATCTTACTCAATATCTATATTTCTACAGTCAAAATTATTTTAGCAAAAAACGCTATGCTACTGATTTACAGCCATATAATGATATATATTTAAAAGCTCTTTTCTTACCATTCCTTTCGTGATCTTCAATTGCCTTTTTTAGCTCATGTGTAATAAAGTAAGTTTTTTCGCTTCCCCACTCCCCATCAATTAGTATTGCATAGCTGTAATTTTGATCATCTAGGTAGGTATAACCTCTTCTTGTATTTGTTTCTTTCATAGCCCCTCCACAGATTTATATTATCATACATATACAAGTAAGCTCCTACCACTACTTCGTCTGTTTATAATATTTAAAGTCGGACACCCCTATTTAGCAAAAGAGCAATGCTCATCTCTTGTGATGTCCATTGCTCTCCTATTTTTCTAAGCCATTTGCATCTGCCATTCCATAGTATTCAAAACGGACAATTGTTCTTCCAAAAGTCTAGTCAGAATTCTATCACAAGTATCAGTAGATAAGTCTTGACCTCTTAATAGCATAGTCCCTAAAAATTCCAACTCCTCTAAATCGGGAATTTTAATAGCGTTAATTTCAGTAGCATTTACCTGTGTACTTCCATTTAGTATTCGATAGTATTTATCAAACAATGTGCTATTAAAAACTACATATAGACCCCCAACCACTTCAGCGGATAATTCCCCTCTATCTAATCTCTCTATAAAGTTAATCTTGTTATCCGAAGATATTTGTAGATATTGCGGCAGGAATTCCTTGAGATATATAGCAGGCTGTAAACGTCGTTTTTCTTCCTTTGCTGTAAAGCGTTTTAAAAATAAATAATTTTTATTTTGCTGTATCATTCCTTGTTTATCTGTAACAAGATACTGATTTTCAACTCCTTTATTAGGAAATTCTATTAATCCCTTTATGAAATGAGGGGATTTTATAATAGGTATTGCTGATTCTTCCATTTGCTCTCTTAGCATTTCCCTATTTCTAAAACCAACCGTTAACCCAGTCTTCAATTTCATTCCTAGATCTAGTAATGTATTTTGAAATCCTTTAACTATTGATAATACCTGTATATCTTCTTCACTGATAGGAAGATATACAAAGTATCCATTTGACGGTGATACTACTGTATCATATGGAACAATTAAATGTGTAATATTTCCAAAATCACTATTTGATTTTGAAGAAGAAATATCAACATTCCTCTGCAAATGCTGTGTCTTTACTGCTTTTATTATCATAGTTTCCTGTAAAACATCTTCACTGCTAAAAACTTTATCTCTACTTACAAAAAGATGAATATTCGTCAATCTACTATGGGTAAGAAAGTAATATCTGAATTTTTCAAAATAAGCGCCACTAGTCCATGACCGCGGTATTATATATACCATTTGCCCCTGTGGTTTTAATAAGTGGAGTGACATCGCTGCAAATAGAAAATATAAATTCGGTGCTCCATAGCAAACATTAGGCATCGCTAAAGCCTCTGACGCCTCTTTTGGAATTTTTTTATAAGGTGGATTTCCTATAATGTAATCAAAATTCTCTTTTCCTTTTTCTAGAAAATTCTTACTGTTAGTGAGAATAAAATTTTCTTCTTTAATTTCATATTGTACATTAACTCTTGCATGCTGACAAATATATTCCATATTACTATAAAGGATTGGTAATATTTCTGCATTATTTTCATATAAAACCACATGCACATTTTGTACATGCATAAGTGAATCCATTTTTTCTATAAATGCAGCAGTCAAAATCCCTGACCCTGCACCTGTATCTAACACAGAAATATCACTACCTGTACATTGAAAAAGAGAGGACATGAAAACAGCTGTATCTTTAGAAGTGAAAAACTGTCCAATTATTTTTCTTTCTTCTTTTGTCCTCATCTGTAAAAAAATCTCAGTTTGTTGTAAAATATAATCTAGCATAGAAAGCCCCTTCTTTGATAAAAAATAAACATTATATCTAATCTTGCTAGATATTCATAACGTTTTTCATCTAGCAAACAAAAAATTGCTTTGTTGGATCTTCCTTGATCCAAACATAAGACTGCTGAACCAGATTCTTTTCTTTCTTTTGTCTCGCTGCAAGACGCTTCCAAGTTTCATATGTAGTGGTTACTCCACCAAAATGTTTATTTGAATTTTGACAGATTCTTAATAATCCCTGCATTTTATGTACATCAGCCTCTCCATCTGATGTCACCGCTTCAATAAACCATAATGAATTCGTTTGCGGATTAAACAGTATAGCATCTGGCCAAACATCAGAAATAGTGCCAAAAACAATCCCATATCTATTTAGCTGTTCTCTTTCTTCGTCTGTTACACGATTTCCATCCTCGTAATCTGTAAAAACAGAAATATATCCTGGTAAAAAATGTCTTGCATATCCTCTTATTGAGTCTAATATTAACTGTTTGTGAGCAGAAACTACTTCATTACTTTCTCTCAACTCAGCTAAAATCTTTAATCGTTTATCAATTGTATTCATAAAGTGCTGAAGCGTCTGTTCAAAAAACGGTTCATTTGTAGAATTTAAAAGATTTACAAATTCACTTGTTAATCTATATGCAGAATTGGGAGACTTTGCTTTTAAATGTCCATGTTCAAATTCACTACCTTTTAAAGTAATTTCTTCTATTGCACCAATTTCTATAAGTGGCTTAATCCAATAATCCCTACCTTCCCGATCAAGACGTTTTCCATGTCTTAAATAAATTCCTACATATCCACCTATATGTGCAACTGTAGCACCATCTGATATACTACGATTAATATTAAACAATGAAGGGAATTCATTATCCAATAAGCACCATACGACATCAATCATATCTAAAGACATCCTGCCTAATCGGTCCAACACAATCTCAATATCCTGTTTATTAATATTCTGATGAATTAAATTTGGTTTATATCCCTCTTTTACAATTCTTTCAAAATAGTCATCAACTTTTTCATTACTTACTTTATTTATACCCATCTTCTTCTCCTCGTACTTACATTTCTACCCAGCTGAATTGTTGGCTAGCTTCAATTTCATTTATTATAACTGAGTTCAAAGCAAAGTGCAACACTTTTAAAAGAACATTTGTTCTCTAAATGTCCTCATTTTCTCTGACCTGCTATCCGATTTTGTAGTACAGTAATATCACGTTTATTATGGCCCCCTCAAATAATGACATATATTTAATCGCATTCCGCTATATTCTCCCCTCGTTTACTGCTATCCACTCTTCCATATCAGACAAACTGATCTGCCCCTCTATCGTCTCCTCCTCCATCCACCAAGAGAACACATCCTCCGGCGTTCTCCACTTTGTCTTCCCTCCACCAGCATGAATCACATCCAGCATCTTCCCAAATGCCCGGATATACGCCCGCTGATAGGTAGGAAACAGACGAAACTCCGTCCATCGGTTCTTACCCGCCATAGGACAGCCCAAGCAGCCGACACGATAAAATCCCACCTCATAAAGCGGATTAATCTCCAACCGTTCGCTGCGGATATATTCCCACACATCTCTGTCCAGCCAGTCCACAATGGGATTGCAGATCCGTTTTCCCTTAAGTTCACAGTTTTCAAACAGTCTGCGGTTCTCATCATTATCGTTATTCAGGATAATCTTCTTACTCGGATCCGACACAAAGTTCTCAAACACTCCACGCTTGTTCTTCCGTTTCACACTTTCCGCCCAGCGCACGCCGGTGGTAATAAACCGCTCCCTGCAGGAGTTCTCTTTGAGCACCTGACAGCAATACCGCTGGAGCCTCGTAGGTGGAAACTTTTTCATAGGGATCAGTGTCCACATAGTGACTCTCTGCCCCTTGTAAATCGGATAATTCACAAAACAAGGAACGCCTTCCAGTTCCAGCTTACGAAATGTATTCCGCACATAGTAGATGGTCTGAGGTGCATCTGCTGTAGTCAGATTATGATAAATCTCAAATGGTATCCCAGCACGTCTGACAATTTCCCTGCATACTGCGCTGTCTTTCCCTCCACTGTCTGTTACAACCAAGGGGCGTCCGTATAGTCTTAGGGACATCTCGGACGCCATCTTCACCCTTTCTATCGCTTTCTGTTCTAAATCCATTCAAAAAAGAGTCAGATATCTTTTCCCGGCCGGAACTCTGCCTCCTTCTTTTTGTCTCTCTTGCAAAAGAAAAAAGACACTGATTTTCATCAGTCTCTCCCTGTCATAACAATCTGCTCTTTTCTATTTACACAATGAACACCATCACCTCCTTCGCAACAAAGCCTTACCATATTCCTGGATTTACATATTCATTTGCGGTCCCTGAGCTATTTCTGCCTCCTGAAACAGTCCAACATATTGACTAATCTCATCCGCCAATATCTGGTAATCCTTCTGATTCGGCTTATAGACATACCACTCCTTCTCCCCGTTTTCCCAAATGTGCGGGATAATCCCTTCCTTGAAATTGGGATTGCTGACCGCCTTCCTGCCCCAAATATCCCGGAATTTCATCGTATTGGTATCAATCGTTCCCTCCTTTCGGTTAAGCATTGTCATAACGATTCCGTCATATGTTGTAGTAGAAGATCTGGAAAACTCCAGACGCATACGAGCTTCCTCATTTACTCTCACATAACCGCAGCTTCCGATATATGTTGCATCTTCGCTGTATCGGGTCATACCAAGCACCTTTTTTAACTCCATTCGCAAAAAATTCACCATTTAACCTCCTCTATCTTTTTTACAATTTAAACCGTGGCCCCTGTAAGGTTTCTAGCTCCTGAACCAAATTAGCATATTTATCGACCATCTCAGCTATTTTCTTATATTCGCTTTGTTCCGGACGAATAAAATAAAGGCCATTACGATAAACAACGTTTACTTACGAACGCCCTATCATAACAACCTTCTAGCTTCTAATTAACAAAAATGACCAGTCAGGTCCAATCCTGCCGGTCATTTTTATTATGTATCATTATACTTGATTACTCCTTAAATTTATGCAAGCAATCTCTTATTTAATTATATTTCTTTCGTATCTGTAGTCCACCCCAGCTTTTTCCGCTTGCTTCATCTGCTCTTTCCGTTCGATATGATAGATACGGTTTCCCTTTCTGAATTTAGCGCCTGTCTGTTTGAACCAGAAAGGAACATCATACTCCACACATTGCTGCATCATATCTAAAATCCATGCGTAATCACAAATCCTGGCCTCTGAGCCAGACTCCCCGCCACAGGTAACTTGTTCAATTAATCCGGTTGCCAGATACCTTCGAATTTCAATCGGCTCCAGCATTGGTTCATGAATGATCGTCCGGTGTCTGATTGGTAAATTCAAAAAAATGGGGAGCCGATAGTCGGCCCTATTCTGATTCTCACAGGTACAGCATATTGTTACATTGTCATATCCTTCTCCCCAGTCTTTTGGAAGTCCAACCTGGAATCGATGGATTCGTTTTGTAATGATTACAAAGTGCAAATCGCCCCTCTCCCGGATTATCTTCCATGCTTCGGGCCGCCATTCATCCGCCTCTTCTACAAAGAAATCTGAGGTCATGCAGGTATACACGGATCCCTCATCCGTCTGTAATTTATATATTCCTTTTCGATTGTGCTTGACCGGCAGATCGAAACTGGATGTTCTGGCTATGATGCTGCTGTCTTTCCCAAATTCGGCGTCTCTGCGATATACATAGCAGTTCAGACACCCGGGACTTATTTTCTTGCAGCCATGCCAGGGGTTCCAGGTTGCCATAATACTACCTCCCATATATTTAGAAGTCTTATGGTATGTTTCAAAAATGGTTGCTTCAATAACATTTTTCTTTTCTATAAACAAGAATTTTATAATTCCAAATTTCCAAAGTATTGCTTCTTGTCTATGATAAGTTTATATCCATCAGATAATACTTGATAAGTCCCAGTACCTAAGGGCATTGTAAGCCAAGACGGTTCCGCAATTCCAAATTCAACTTCTTTTCCGTCCTTGTATCATACACGAATAGAAGTACATGCACCGTAATATTCAGTTTGTTGTTTATAAACCTCCCCAAATTCTTAAGTGAAATCTTGATTTGCAATCATATTTGATTTATTTGATGTGACGATAACAATATCTAAATCCGAATTTTCTTTGTTTGTTCCTCTCGAATAAGAGCCTACAACGATAATGCTCTCAATATGCAAAGTATTACTTGATATTCTTTAAGTTTTTTTAGGAAATCTTTAAACATAATACTATCACTCCTACACATTCCGATTTTCTCGTTAGTCTGCTGTACTCCTGTCCGTGACATGGATTTCTCCATTATGTCTGACTATTTCTTTTTGCAAAAGGTATTCGTTGCAATAAAAACGAATATTACCAACGCAATGATGGCCGGCAAGCCCACCTGTACTGCAAATGCCTCCGTATCCATATAACCACATGCGCCAATAACCGCCGCCATACCAAACGAAAAACAGGCAAAACACAGATTTAACTTTTTCTCATCATACTTTTCTTTCTCTTTTTTATCCGCCGTATTATATCCGGCTATCAGAAAGCTCCCTTTTCCAAATAAAAAAATAACCCCCATTATTACAAAAATAAGGAACAATATGATCACAACTGCCATTTGTTTCTCCATTCATTTCTTATTTTTCATCCGCTTCAGCGTCTCGATCAACTGGAAGTTGGGTAAATAAAGATTATGCTAATGGGATTTAGATTGCCGAGGCCGATAAACTACGATACCGAATATAATACATAGAACACCAACAGATAGAGCAATAGATGGTACTATGATACCCGATATGCTATCAGACCAGCTTAAATAGCCATCACGTTCAGACCAACGTACCATCATCCTATCGCCTAAATCATACTGTTTATAGGTTTCGTAATCCATTCCAACATTAGATGTTTTTATAATTTCCTCGTTTTCTATTTGAAAAGAAAACACTGGATAATAGCTGGTTTCGTTACGCTGGTGTCCCATGGTGTCTTCTACATCAGTGTAAGATTCTTCCCAATCCAATATAAGACCCTCAATTTTCAAACTATTTTTGCGCAAACCAATTTCATATTTCAAAAAAATTCCTCCGATTCCACCAACAAAAAGCCCGATTAAAATGAGGACTATCATTAAACTAAGGGACCCTCTTTTTTTCATGTCCTCTACCTCTTTCCCGTTATATAAATAGCCTATTACACAATTCCTACAAACTAGAATTGCATTAAAGTTCTCCGGCAGGAATTTTTTTATTTTTGTACGCCGTAATAAGTTTGTTAAGCCATTCGTCTTTATAGTTCAATACAAGACTATCATAAATCAGTCCAAAATCATCAGAAACATATTCCGATAGTTCACCATCAATATTTTCCTCAATTATCATGAACGCCTTTTCTCTTATTTTACCCTGTTCTTCTTCATTTTTATCTGTATAACATTGGGTGTTTTTCAGCGCCTCTATTTCTTCATCAACTCGACACCATTCAGTATCAAACGGGGCACTATCCCTGGTGTCAAGTAATTCATCCAGGTAATCTTCGTCAAATATATCGTAGTCGATACTATTAAGGCAATTCAAAAGTTCATTCATTAAGTCCATATTCTTTTCCTCCTTAAAATTACGATTTGTTGAATACACTTTTTCAATTTGTTTTTCCTTCATCCATTCGGTATCCATACGAAATATTGCAACTTAGACACTCAGGACTAACTTCCTTATATCCATACCAAGGGGGACTTTTTTCAAAATATGCCCCCCAATTTTATTCGCCGTCCTCATGAAACACCATCAAATACTCCTGCTCCCCAGTTTCTTTCTCTGTCATGCTGTTTTCAATACGGAATCCTTCTGCCCGGTAGAATGCCACAGCGCCTGTATTCTTCTCATATACATGCAACGACAGGCGCTTTTTCCGCTTTACCTCTGAAATCAGCTGATGGCCGATCCCCTGTCCCCGGTGTCCCTCCGATACAAATAATCCGGCAATGTATTCTGCGTCCATTCCAATAAACCCCTGGACCTCCCCGTCTTCCTCAAATACATACACCTCTGCATTTGGCAACACAGAGCGGACTGTCTCATAATTCTGTCTCCAATACTCCTCTTTTATAAATGGATGAGCCTTCAGGTTCCCCTCCAGCCAAATCTCCATAATCCTATCCAAATCTCGAAATTCAAATAACCGAATCATCTGATCTGACGCCTCCTCTTTATACTGCTATTATACAGGAGCAGACTTGATATCGCAATACTCTTTAGAACATTTGTTCTTTTCAAATCAAGCATTTTTTTGGTTTGCCTTGAAAACCTGTATTGAAAGACACTCGTTTAAAGCTGCAGCTCCTGCTCAATCTGACTTCCACCCAGGCAGTCCCGCCGAAACTCCTCCTCTGTTTTTATAAACAGGTTGTCATTATTGTCTGTATCCCAGAATCCAATATAGATCTCCCCCTTCTCCGTCCGAATAGGCCGGTAAAACAGTTCTTCTCCCCAGCCGCTATCTGCCATCGCCTTCCACTCTTCCATCACAGACGTCAACTCCCGGTCATTTAATTCTCCGTAAGTTCGTACTGTAAGCACACCCCAAAGTCTGCCGGCATATTCTTCTACATCTGGCGTCATGGATGCAACCCGTTTTTTAAGCAGTTCAGAAAACAGATATTCTGCCAGTCCCTTCTCTGGGCAGCTTTTTAAGCTGGCCTGTATCTTTTCCCGAATCATGTTTTCATACGAGAGAAGCTCCTCCCCATTTAAAAGCTCCGGCACAATGGAGTCGCTCTCATTCCAATAGGCAGTTACAGCCAATGAATTGTATAGGCGGAACTCCTGAACAGACGGATTTTGTTCCTGTATCGGATGTCCCTTGCAGATCAGCGTGCCAAATATTGTCTCCACTGGCCCGTTTTCTTTCATTTTCTGCAAACCATATTCATGGAGACGGACATATGGTTCCAGCTCCTTCTCGATGTAAATCTGATGTAGATTCAACAGATATTTCGCATAGCTCTCCGCAGACAACTCCTGAACTGAAAGGAATTCATAGTCCTTATAATTACGGATAATCCGACATGCTGCGTCTGCATCCCTTGGAACCTCCGCCTCCAGGGAAGCCAGAAGTTTTTTTCTCGACACAGTGGTTTTATCTGCCAGGTTCTGTATCTCCAACGCAATCTGGTTCAATTCCCTAAATGTGAGCCGTGGAGGTAAAAACTGATCCAACTCCCAGATATTACTGAGATAGTCTCCCACCTCCTCCACGCCATATGTTCTGCACTTCTCTTCCAGGGCTTCCAGTTGTTTTTCCGTCATAGGGAAATAAAAACAGATCTTTTCCGGATACCTCTTATCAAATGTCAGATATACCCGGAATACCGCTGTTCCAGGCTGTACTACTTCCGGATTCTGCTTCTTTCCCACTGCCGTTTTTGACTCTTCGATTCTTGTGACGAGCCCCTCATCTGTCAACCTCTCACTGGCTTTCATATTCAAACGGCCATATGTCTCATAATCAAAGTAGCCAGTCAGTTCAACCGGCAGCGTTCTTCCTTCCCGCTCAAACAGATCATGCCCATACTGTTCCAAGGATTTTATCTCTGGATAACATTCGTACTGGTCTAACTGATCCATTGCCTCCACAATCCGCAACAAAGAATCTGGCTTTTCATTCTGTAGCACAGTCTCAAAGACAGCCCGCTCCTGTTCCGACCAGGAACCAATCTTTGCAGCAAGGTAATTTAACTGCCCCAAGTTCGGCTCCTGAAACACGAATTCTCCAATTAACAGATGGGCCAGACCGGCCACCGGCGCTTTCACATCCCCGATGAATGGAATCATCCTGGAAGGATGGTACCCAGTCAGTTCCTTCTGGACCTGCTCTGCCTGTTCCTCCGAAGCTGGCAGCTTCATCCAGATCCCGCCATCCCAGTTTTCACGCTTCACAAACACTTCCATTTACGCCTTCTCCCTTCCTCATTTCTTCTATATTAGATATAATTTCGATGGTTTAAGTTAGGATATTCCCCGGCAGCGCTCCCGCCTGTACTTCCTGCCCCTGGGATTCTCCTGCCTTCTGCCCCTGAACCAGTTCTTCCGACTGAAACAGGGACAGATATCCATTGACCGCCTCCGCTATCTTCTGGTAGTCTGCCTCTTCCATCTCACAATTCCACCAGACAGAATCCTTATACGAGCTCAGTTCCGGCCCTGTCATCCGTTCCCCTTCCGTTTCTTGTTTCAGACCGGTCACATCACTGATTAAAAACTTCATCTGATCCACCATCCCATTGGTCCGCTCCAGCACAGAGACGGTAAGACGGGTATATCCGCTGTCCAGGAAGCCCTGTCCCAGCTCAATCTTCCCTCTGAGATTATCCTCCAGTCTCCCATAGCAGGCTTTCCCCACATAATGCATATCCTGCATTGCGATCCGCCCTTCAAACATCTTTTTCAACTCTTCTGATACCATTCTGCTGTTCCTCCGCTTCTATCGTTCCTATACCGCTCTGTAATGCCAACAATAAAACCCCCAGCTGTGATAGAAAATCACACGATGTCTGGGGACTTTATTCTTACCACTGTCAGGAGCCCGGCAGGCAGGAACCCGTTGATTCTGCCGCCGGCCTTAGTCATAATCGTCAATTCTTTGTGTCATTACAATCCCTGAGTGGAACTGAATTTCAATCTTATCTTCGCTGATTACCTTGATACCCTTAATCAGCCGTCTGACCAGTTCATCGTCAAACTGACGCTTTAGGTAGTTGGTCTTCCGAATGTATTGGCCCATGCCTTCCACTCTCTGGTCGTAGGCTTCGGCCAGCTGCTTTTCCCGTAGTAACTCCGTCCTCTTTTTCTTGAAGACCCGGATCTGGTCTGCAATCTCACGGTACGCCCGATCAAACTCCTCATCGGCGCTTTCCGTTTTAGCACTGTCCTCGATTAGGGCCATCATCTGTTTCTGCAGCGAATCGATTTTCTCATCATATTCGGTTGGCTCCACGTTGTCAGAGTAACTGCCCAGGATCCGGATGACATTATCTCGGAAGGCATCGATGAACTCCCCTTCATCCTTTACTACGGAGTTGACGGCCTCCATAATCGCCTCATGGAGCGCTTTTTCTTCCAGGCTTGGGGAATGTTTGCACTTTTTGGTTCCACTCTTCAAGCGGCTGTAACAGCGCCACACCGGCTTTTTTGTCCCTCCGTTCACCCAGACCTGCCTGCGGTAAGGCTGTCCACATTCTTTACAGTACATGATGTCGGCTAACACATACTTGGAGCTATATCTTCCCCGGATGGTGGATCCCTTCTTGTTAGCTGGGCGGTAGACATTGGCCCTGCGGGCCCTCTCCTCCTGTACCTGATAGAACAGTTCCCGAGGGATAATCGCTTCATGATTTCCTTCGATGTAATACTGTGGCACAATTCCTTTATTGACCGCTCTTTTTTTCTCCAGGAAATCCACGGTATAGGTTTTTTGCAGCAGCGCATCTCCCATGTATTTCTCATTCATCAGCATCTTGGAAATCACCGTGGCATGCCACACGGTGTTTCCCGTCACAGTCCGGATTCCTTCCTTGGTAAGCGTCTCTGCAATTTTGTTAATGCTGTTTCCTTCCAGGTATAGACGGAAGATCCTGCGGACCAGCTTTGCCTCATCCGGCACAATGATCAGATTTCCTTCTTCATCCTTGGTGTATCCCAGAAATTTATTGTGATTTACATATACCACTCCGTTTTCAAACTGCCGCACATACCCCCAGTGTACATTTTCACTCAAGTTCCGGCTTTCCTCCTGGGCCTGACTGCTTAAAATGGTGATCAGCATTTCCCCGCCATCCCCCAGGGTATTGATATTCTCCTTTTCGAAATACACGGCAATATTCTTTGCCTTTAATTTTCGGATATGGGTAAGGGAGTCTACCGTGTTCCTGGCAAATCGGCTGATGGATTTTGTGATGACCATATCAATTTTTCCTGCCATGCAGTTATCAATCATTGCTTGAAAGTCATTCCGCTTGCGGGTCATGGTAGCGCTTTTTCCGTCATCTGCATAAATTCCTGCAAACACCCATTCCGGGTTGCTATTTATTTTTTCTGTATAATAATTCACCTGTGCTTCATAGCTGGTCTCCTGCTGTTCCTGTAAGGTACTAACCCGGCAGTACGCAGCTACCCGCAGCCGCTTATATTGGGCTCTTGTATCACGGCTGTATTCCGGATTGGCTGGTATTACAGAGATGTTTTTCTTTACAACGGTTGCTGTTCTGGCCCGTCTCATCCGTTTTCCTCCCTTCTGCTTCCCGGATAGGAAGCTCTATCTTTACTCCGTTGATTAATCCAAATTCGAACCGTCTGTCCTTGTGAACGGTAATCCGATGTATCGTTGCCTTAAAAAGTTCACTATTAAATTCTTTTTGGTGCGGGTTTTCTTCCAGGGCTGATTTCAGTTTTTCTGTCTGGTAATTCTGGTCCTGGATTCTGGACACCCGGTACTGTAATCTAGCCCGCTCATAAATCAGCCGTACCATCTCCTCAGATGGATACTCCGACTTTTCCTCCAATTCCTGTATCCTTCTGGTCAATTCTGCCGCCTCACGGCTATAGGGCAAGCCCTGCACAATGGTTTCTGGCTCTGTTTGGAACCTCCCATCATTCACTCCTCTCATAAGTTCCATAAATGCTTGGATGATCTGGCTGTCTACCAGGAATATATTCCGGCAGCACACCCTGTTTTCATTTATGTAGTGCTTACACTTCCAGACGATTTTTTCTCCCGGCTGTTTGCAATGCTCCACATATCTGCGGTAGGGCTGACCGCAGATTCCGCAGAATAGATAGGATGCAAACATGGAACGCGCTTTTAAGCTGTTAGGCTGCATAATGCGCCCCAGTCTTCTGCTTTTTTCTTTTCTGTGCTCCTGCACCTTATCAAACAGCTTCTGTTCCAGTATCGCCGGATAAACTTCGTCTCCCAGATACTTTCGGTTCTCCAGGATTTTTCCAACCGTCCCATGATTCCATACCGGCTTATAGTTTGCATTGAGCGCTCCCTGTTCCGTAAGTGTTCTCGCAAGCTGGTACAGAGAGGCTCCTTCTGAATACTCCTGAAAAATTCCTTTTATAATCTCTGCCTGTTCCGGATCAATTACTATTTTCCCTCCCGCCATCCGATACCCCAGCGGCATATGGCGTTGTCTCATACTCAGCTCACCTCCTGTTCATTTTCTTCCAGTTCCAGGCCGTTCTTCAGACGGAATACCAGCCGACGCCCGGGCATCACCGTGATATGGTCCACCAGCAGCAGGAAGAGCTCCTCATCATATGCTTCCAGGATGGCAGGACGATTGCGGAAGACGCTTATCAGATATTCGGTCTGGGATATCTCCCATTCAAAGGCTCTCTGTCCCTGCAGCTGCCGCAGCCGCCTCCGATCCGCTTCCAGCTGTGCCTCAATCTGGTTTTGCCTCTCGATAAAAATGGCAGAACTTATGCTGCCTTCGGTTAATACCCTGCCCAGCCTGTAGCCCTGCCGTTTTAGTTCCTGGATATTCTGTTCTATCTCCTGCATTTCCCGGTCCTGCTCCGGGTTACCCTGGATTGCCTTCAGGGCCGCCAGCATGGGGATCAGGATCTCCTCATAGTTACTGGCGAGCCGGTTCCAGAGCGTAAGAAATGCAGCCTGGATGACGTCCTCACGGACTGCCTTCTGGCTGCATTTCTTACTGTCTTTTATATGCTGGTAGCAACACCACTGGATTTTTTCATATGGCTTTCCGATGTAGATTTTCTGCCTGCGGAAGTTTGTCTCACACTCTCCACAGCGAATCCGGCTGCTGAATGCATACCGGTTTTGATATACACTGCTATCCTTCACACACTGCCGTTCCCTCCGATACTCATAAATCTGGCGGACAGCCGCGGCCTCCTCCCTGGTAATGATGGGCTCATGGTCATCTGCTATCAGATACTGGGGAAGTTCTCCCCGGTTGGCTTTCCGGATAAATGGGACCCCATCGGTCGTATACGTTTTCTGAAGCAGCAGATCCCCTTCATAGGCACAGTTCTGAAGAATCCCCTTTACCACACTGTCCTGCCATTCCTTTGCCCCACGGCTGGTGGGAATTCCTGCTGTTTCCAGTTCTGCGGCAATGGTGTACGACCCCTTTCCTCCCAGATACTCATCAAAAATCCTGCGTACTACCTTTGCCTCCTCTTTTTGTATAACCAGTTCTCCGTACTCATTATTCTCATAACCATAAGGTGGGCTGCTTATAATGAATGTTCCATTCCGGAACCTCCGTACTACCGACCACTTATTATTGGTGGAAATGCTCTCGGATTCTCCCTGAGCAATAGAGCTTAAGATGGTTATCATCTGCTCGCTCTTTTCCATAAGCGTGTTGACCCTCTCCTTCTCAAAGTAAACGGCTATCCCAAGGGCTTTCAGTTCCCGGATGGCTTTGATGCTGTCCACCGTATTTCTGGCAAACCGGGTCACGGACTTTGTCAGGATCAAATCAATTTTTCCCTGCCGGCAGTCCAGCATCATCTGCTGGAAGTCATCTCTCTGGTATAGCTTTGTGCCGGTTCTGGCTTCGTCTGCATAGATACCGGCCAGTACCCAGCCCTCTTTCTCTCCGATCAGCCGGGTGTAATAGTCTACCTGGGCTTCAAAGGAATTCTTCTGGTCTGCCGAGTTCGTGCTGACGCGGCAGTAAGCGCAGACACGTTTGACTTCCACCGCATTGGCGGCAAAACCGCTGCTAACAGGCTCAATTTTTGTGATTTTCTTTACAATCTTCTTCGCCATAGGCTCTCTCCTTCCTCAAATTGTTCTCCTGTTAGCACCATACAATATCACAAGTTTTCAGATATATCTAGTGTTTTTACCCATATACTTCTGACAATTCCGGAGAAAATGTTTCCCGGTTCAAAGCATCGATTTTTTTGTATTCCTCTTCCGAAATAAAGCCATTTTGCAGCATCAGATTCAGCAGTTTCCGGGCTACACTGTACCGGACTTCGTTTGTTTCCTTCTTCTGTCCCATGAGCCTGCCTCCTAACGAATAGATAAATTGGAACTGTCTTCCGGTACCGCTAATGCCGAGTCCTTTAACACAGAAGTGCAAAGCACTTCAATCTTCCCCTGTTCCGGCGAATAAGCCTCCACGCCAAAGTTCTGTAAAAACTCTGCATAGGCAATGATGTCCTCTGCATTGCGGCTCAGGCGGTCGGGACCGCTCACTACCAGAATATTCACACACCCCTGTGATACTGCATCGGTCAATGCCTGGAGTCCGGGCCGGTTCATATCCCGGCAGGAACCGATGTCCTGGGAATGACCGACTATCTCCCAGCCCATGCGGGAGGCATATTCAGTCAGCTTCTGATCCTGCCGTTTCAGACTTCCATACTGATCCTCCGGTGCATCAATACGGGAATATACCCATACCTTTTTCTTCTCGCTCATAAGACCCTCTCCCTCTTTTTCTGAATTTATTGGTTGAATCGGATTTCAACTTTATATATGCCGTTTGGCTTCCTCCACCGCTTCGTTATTCTCCACCAAACTAAGGCCGATACTGATTCGCAGCGCATGATCCACCTGCTTCATATCCTGCTCCGTCAACCGGCCTATGTACTCCCGTAAACGGACACGGTCGATAGTCCGGAGCTGCTCCAGCAGTACAATGGAGCTCTCTTTCAAGCCGCAATGATTGGGGCTGATTGAGACATGGGTCGGCAACGGATGCTTGTCCTGTCTGCTGGTCACAGCCGCTACTATCACGGTTGGGCTGAACCGGTTCCCCATGTCATTCTGGATCATCAGCACCGGCCTTACTCCTCCCTGTTCGCTGCCAGTTACCGGCGTCAGGTCAGCATAGTACAAATCACCTCTTAAAATATTCACTTTGGTTCTCCCCTCTCTTGCCCGATTTTCTGGAAACAAAAAATCCCCTTACTCATATTTGGCAAGGGGATGTACCTCTATGTAGTTTTATTCAGTTCTCTTTTAAAACCAGATTTTACTCAAAGGATATTTTGCCTGTTTCTTTCGGTAATCCTCCCACATCTGTCTCCAGTCGATGGGATCATATTTGCAGGAGTTGGGATTATCTGATTCTGCTCTCCCAAATCGGATATACACTGCCACTGCCTTTTTGCTATCATTCCTCATGATCTGCTTCCTCCTCTGATGGTCTATTCTTTCTGTACCACATCATATCTGGAACATCCCAAAACATCTATCACCATATCCACTAAAAATGAATGGTACTCTTAGCCAATCTGACAAAAGTTCACTGTTTCGATCAAACATGTCTGATAGCGGCGGTTAAGAAACAGCCGCCGCCATACAGGATAAAACGTACTTGTTCTTCATTTCATTTTTTTTGGTACATCATGCTCCTATTCGGCACACCTCCCCGGAGCTTGGCAGTCGATTCCAACCGGCCCTGGCAAGGCCGTCATGGGCACAGCTTCTTTGGCTGCCCCCAGCCGGGATCTCCGGCTGCCGCCCTCATTGCGTGATCCCTCGGTCAAGAGGGGCTGTGACTGGACGGAAGTATCATCATAGGCTGCCCAGGTCATGGCGGGATGGCCCGGCCACGGGCCATTTAAAGAACAGAAAAAACCGCTCTGCACCTTCGATATGATTGGATTGACAGGACACTAGAGATCCTGCAGGTGGTCGTGGCGTATCTTTCTATGCCGCTTTCGCTTTCGCGCTGGACAGCTAACGTATCGTAATCGCTGGATATGAAGTTTTCAAGGAACAATGGGGACTGAATAAGCCCCTTCACTCCTATAAAGGAAAAAGTGAAGGGGCCCACAACCTCAGAAAACAAAAAATTTATTCTATTTTTTCACGGAGCTTTCTCAGAAGCCGTTTCTTCCGCTTACTCACTGCCTGCTGGGTGACTCCTAGACGGGCTGCCAATTCCCCTTCTGTAATCCCAGAAAAGAACAAAGCATCAATTAACAGCCGCTCCTCCACGTTCAATTCATCCAGTGCCTGGTACAGTCTGCGGTTATCTTCGGCCCGGATCATTTCTTCCTCAATTCCCGGAGCCGATCGGACCACATGGTATTCCGCATTCACGCCTTCCTCCTGGAACCGTTCCAGCGACATCTCGATCTGCCGGATGACACGATTTTGATATCGCTCCGCCTCACGGGCTTTATGATAGGCACAATAAACTTCTCTGCTCACTTCCACACGTTTTCTCTGTACAATAATGGTATAAATCCTTTCTTCCGCCATAGGGCTTGTCCTCCAATTCTTGAAATTTGAAATGAAGAACAAGCCCGGCGGTGAACGGCACCGGAAATTACGGTTGTTTTTTCTCTGTTTTAAGCCAATCCTATTTATTAGACCGCATTATGCTCTAGATATCGCTGCTTTTAATCAGCAGCGGCGCAGAACTTAGCCAACGCAAAAAAGATCCCTCCAAACAGTAGCAGTGCCTGGAGAAATCTTTATTTATGAACGCGGGAACAGACTCTGCCCGGCAATGCTTTTTTTTGACGGGCAGTTATGCCATCAGGATGTTAAATAATCCACAATGTTATTTTTTAGAAATTATAGGGGATGGGAGGGGGACATTTTAGCGCTAATAAGGAAAACTTCGGGAAAAATCTATGAATTTTTAAAGAACAGTGCCGGTTAGAAACGAGTTTCTCCGGCACTTAAAAGATAGATTGCTTACAGATAAAGTTGGCTTTTTAATTTTTCTAATAGATCCTTTAATTCAAACCGCTCATAATTATCATCAAATTCTCCAAAAGGAATATATCCATCAGCATTAGGTACGAGTACATACCGCTCTGTCATAGCCCTATATGTATTATAAAAGTTTTCACAAAGCACCATCTCTTCACTGGTAATATCGGAAAATAAAAAATCTAAAGACTCGATTGTTTGTGATTGCAGGCTCAAAATAGCAAATATGTCTTCGATATTCGGATATCGATTTTGGTGTATTTCCCCCTCCCAAATACTCTGATAACTCATAATTTCCTGTTCTTTCTTTGATAGTTCATCCAAACTATCATTCGTAAGCTCTTGAGTCTTATAATAATCATTCAAAAAATCATCAATCGCTTTTAACTCATTATATACATTAAACCTTTTTTCAAAAAGAGCTATCTTGTTTTGTTGTTCCGCTATCTGCCTCGGAACATTTACTGCCACAATAATGGCGATAGCAGAAACTAATATCCCTAAACAAGATACCACTAGTGCAATCCAATCATACTTTCGCGGCTTAGCATGTTGGTTGATTGCATTAATCATCCTAAATGTCGATTTTCTTATTTCGACCTGCGTTTTTTTATCCTTATGTTCCTCCATAATCTCTCCTTCGTCATATACCTATTAGTTGAATTCATGGAATCCATCCCTACTTTTTATGCTCATCAACAAAGCGGTAGCCAATTCCCCATACATTTTTAATGTATTCCCGGTTCGCAGCTGTCAGCTTTTTGCGCAGCGTTTTTATATGTGTTTTTACGGGGTCGTCTATGTTATAGGTATTCTCGTTTTTCCAAATCCGCTCATATAATTGCTCTCTGCTTAAAACCTGGCCGGCGTGTCTGGCAAGGCAGAAAAGCAAATCAAACTCTTTTCGTGTCAGATTCAATTCCTCACCGCTCAGCGTTACAACCCTTCGATCCGGATCTATGATTAAATCCATACCGAAAGCCAGGGTATAGCTTCGGTCTTCCGGCTGTTTTAGGTTCACATACAAATCCATCAGTGCTTCAGCCTGTGCCAGACACTCCTCCAGCTCATATGGCTTCTCCATATATGCATGAGCGCCTGCCTGGTATGCAGACAATTTAGCCTCCTGGCCCGGTTTGGAAGACAGAACTAAGATGGGGATCGTTTTGGCCCGTTTCATGATTTTTAACAGTTCATTCCCATCCGCTTCCGATAGGGCTATGTCCATAATCACAAGACAATAATTCTGTTCCATGAAGTGTTTAATCCCTTCGGCTACTGAAAAAGCATAATACACGTCCGTAGTCGCATCTTGCAATGCGTACTTTATCTGGCGGCATACATTCAAATCATCATCAAGAATCAGAACTCTTTTTTTCAAAGCTTTCGCCCCTCCCGATTTTTATTGCCAAAAATGCGTCTTATAAACATCGCAAAGTTTGAATCATGTCGTCTATGGCTGTGGATTACCTCTGAGTTTTATTCTGTTTTAAACCTTAAATTGCATTTTTATCTTCCGGTATGATCTGAACCACCAATTCTGTAACAGCCAGATTCAGCAGCTGCTGGGGGTTCACTTTATCAGCGTCCACCCCGGCTCCCCGGCAGAGCTGCTTCATAGCTTTGTGGATGTTGCTCCTGTGATATGTCCCGCCATGAGAAGTCCTGAACACCGGGCCTCTGGCAATCTGTTTCCACTGACAATACTCTAACAGTTTGAGCTTTAAATCAGACGGAATATACAAAACCCGTCTGCTTCCCTTCCTTGTCAGAACGATATACCCCTGTTCCACTGCTTCTCTGGTAATAAGGGGATGTTCACTAACTCTTAACTGTAACGCGCACAACGTCTGCATAAGCAGAGACAAACGCTGGTCTCCCATGCGTTCTGCCTCTGTCAGCAAACGCATATACTCTGCTACCGTTAGCCGTGACTTGCACAGTCCCTCCACTGGCTGCAGCTTTGGTACCTGGATTTTACATTCATTCCAGCCTGTAAAACTGAAAAATGTATTGAGTCCGTTCAGGATTGTAATGATACTCCCTGCGCTGTATCTGGACTTCAACGCCTCTTCATACTCGGTGCAGACCTTCTGATTGATTTCCCTGTTCCGTACATGATGAAAAAAGTTTATCACATCCCTCCGGTAGCGCTCCTGTGTGGACTCACTGTATTCCTTTTTCAGTGATTCTGCAAATGAATCAATCAATTCTTCTGTCAAGATTCTGTGCTGCATTCCCCAACATTCCTCCATACAATGTCTTCCGCTTGTAAAACCTGTTCCTCAAACGCCTCTTCCGGCATCGGCCGGTAATAGAAATATCCCTGCGCGATATCGCAGTGCATATTCCTGAAATATTCCACCTGTTCTCTGGTCTCTATCCCTTCGCAGATGATTGCTGTGTGGGTTTCTTTCGCTATCTCGATCAGCTTTTTAAGCACCAGCTGGCCCTTGGGGTTCTCGAAATTGGCGGTCAGGCTCCGGTCCATTTTAAGCACATCGGGCTCGATTAACATCAAAAGCCCCAATGCCGTATAACCGGTTCCGAAATCGTCAATGTCCAGGCGGAATCCACGGTTATGCAGCTCCGCCGCCAGTCTCTGGATCATCTCGTTGTACTCTGTAAAGGCGCTCTCCGTCAATTCAAATGCGATCAGGTCATGGGGAATTCTCCATCGGTCCACAACACCGCAGAATTCCTCCACATATTTCCGGTCCTCCAGGTGGAGCCTTGACTGGTTGATGGACACCGGCGGTACTTGATAGCCGGAATCCAGCCATCTGCGCATACTGGCGCACAGCTTCTCCAGCATATAGAAATCCAGTGTCTTAATGAATCCTGTGGTTTCAAACACCGGTATGAATTCATCGGGCATCACAATCCGTCCGTCCGGCTTGACCCACCGCACCAGTACCTCCGTTCCTATCACCTTCCCCGTATCCAGGCAGACCTGGGGCTGAAAATACATTTTAAAATCATCCCGCTTCATGGCGAATCTGGCGGTTTCCACCAGCTCCTGTTCCCTAAGCTGGCACCGTTCAATCTCCGGATTATAGTAGATATAGTCATCTTCCAGGCGCCTTCTGGTGCTCCTGTAATGCTGCGCCAGCATGGCTTTATCCAGTATCCGCTTGACCGGCTCTTTGTTTCCCGGTTCGATCAGACACACACCGCCCGAAAAATGGATACTGATATTGAGTGTTTCCTCGGTCTCCTGACTGACAAATTTCTCTTTAAAACTGTTGATCCTCCGATCCAGCGCCTCACAGTCTTCATAAGCCATCAGAATGGCGAAGTTATCCTTTTCAATGCGGGAACAGATTTCTCCCTCTTCACACAGCTTTTCCAGATTGCCGGCTATCTCCCGCAGGATGTGGTCCCCAGTCCGGTATCCCAGGATGTGGTTGATATAGCGGAACTGGTTGATTCCAAATTTTAAAATAGCGTACGGGCGGTCCGGATGTTCCTTCAGGATGGCCTCGGCATGTTCCACAAATCCCTCCATATTAAAAATTCCTGTCAGGGAATCCAGCTTCCGTACCTCATCAATCCTTGTAGCCGCCATCTGAGCCGCGGCTTCCTTGATAAACCGGTAATCACGGCGTCCCCTACGCGCATTCAGATAGGCCGCGCCCTCCTGCGCCTTGTCCGGCATTGAATTGTGGAGATGAATGATTCTCCAGCTTCTTCCCTCTCTCCGGTAGATGACAGAAAAACGCATATGTTCATCAAAAACCAGCTCTGCCTGGTGCGGTGTCCTGACGTCCATTTCCGCCAATACACAGACTACATGTTCCGCGGGGAACTGTACCTGATATTCTTCGTTTGACAACAGGAAGCTTCCTGTATATATTTTTTTCTCCTCCTGGAAATGTTCCTGTGCCTCTTTCAAAGAGCGGCATATTTCCCCCCTTCCCGTCCCAATCCAGGTAATGTCCTTTGAAAGACATTTCTCCAATGTCGCATAATCTCGTTTCACGAAATATAGACGCGAAAGCAGCTTTGTTAACTCAATTGCCCTCTCTCTTCTCATATGTTATCTCCTATGGCCGGCCGGGATCTAACTCCGGCAGGCCATCCAACCCATCATTTAGTAACTATCTTTTTGTTTATCAATCATCTGGCTCGTCTTCCTCTGTTTCTTCATCGGCCTCCTCCTCGGTTTCCTCCGGCTCTTTATCATGCCTGTAATACAGATAGCTGCCAATCAGAAGAATCGCGGACAGGATAAGGATCCACCACGGGAACTGCCATTGATCGGCTTCGGCGGCTCCGGCTGCCTGGGAGGGTGTTGCGGTCCCGGCTTCATCCGGCTTCGTCTGGTCTGCTTCTGTCTTGATCGTTACGACGCCATCGGTGCGCTGCTCCGGAATCACATGTTCATCGCTTCCTACCAGGATGTATTCACTGAACCGGTCTGTCTTAAAACGGATTCTGGTTCCTCCGTCCAGTTTCTCGGGCCTGATATAGCCGGCCTGATCATCGTGGATACGAAGGATCAGCAGATGTTCGAACCCTATAAGCCCTGGTTCGAGGTCCATCGTCACATGGATCGGGCCTTCCAGGGTATAGACGGATGTGCGGTTCGTTTCCCCGCTTCCGGTCCGTACTTCCTTTGTCAGCCCGATGTCCAGGCTGCGTACCTTGCTTCCCTCCGGCAGTTTTCCTCCCAGCATATACTGGGCCGCCCTCGTGTTTATGTCCGCTGCCGCCTGGTCCTTCTGGTCAACGGTCAGTGTCAGGTCTATACGGCTGGCCGTATCGTCCAGCTCATGGTTCAGCTTGATCCGGTTTACCACCTCGGCCTCATCAATGGACGGCCGTAAATCGCCGGCTGCCCTGGCGCTCATTCCGCTCTGGATGACCGTAAGCGTCACCGTTTCCGCGTCATTCTCCGCTCCTTCAGGCGCCGCCTGCAAAATAAGACGGTCTGTCCCTTCCGGTATTGTCAGGTGGAACCGGTTATCTTCAAGTGCCTCCACCTCTACGCCTTCCTGCGCGGTCCACAGGCTCACCGCTTCATTTCCTCTTGTGAGTACCTGGATATCCAGAACCGCATACTTCACGCCCTGCCCGGTTTCATCCGGGCTGGCCATATACTCCGGCCGCGCAATCACATGGTAATTCTGTCCGTCCTCTTCCCGGACTGCCTTGATGCCCCGGACCGCATGCTCTTCGGGTGTCCCGCTTGTCAGGTCAATATCAAAGCCTTGAATCACGGTATTGGGTTTTTGGTCCCCTTCCGTTATGAATTCCCATACCCCGTATCCGCCGCAGACGCCGTTCACATTGCCGGCCTGGTCTGTGACGAAATCCGGAGTGATGTCCACATAGTACCGGGTCCCCGGTTCCAGTTTGACAGGCAGCTTCACTTCCACGGTGCGGTCGTGACGGTTTACGTCAATCGCGGTGTCCCTGGCCTTAACAACACAGTACAGAGACCGGCTGTCGTAATCCCAGACGCGGACATTGCCGTTATTGCCCGGCAGCTGCCATACCTCCTCATTCATGTAAAACAGAAGAGGTTCCTCCACACCGATGATGGTGTCTAAACCGTTGGCCAGGGCCAGATACAGCCATGGTTCATCGGTATCCCGAAGTACGGTAACCGCATCGCTGACCGTCTCGTTGCCGGCCTCATCCTTCACACGGAACAAAATGCTGTTTTGCTGTACGATATCGCGGTCGATCTTGATGCTTCCCAGACCGCTCCAGTCCCTCCAGCCGGTCCAGGTCGCCCCTTTATCCAGGCTGTAACACCATACATAGACACCGCTGGTGTCATCCTTCGCCCTGGCGCTCAAGCTTTTGTCTCTGTTGATCCAGATCTCGTATGCGCCCTCAAATACCTTATCCTTTGGAAGGCTTCCGATGGTCAGGTCATACGGATTTTTGGTGTCTACTTTGATGAGGGTTTCGTACTCCAGCCGGTCGCCGAATACATTCTCGACCCACACATGGAGGTTCCATCTTCCGTCAGACGGGATTTGCGGCTGCTTTAAGCTCACGCCTTCCGCCCCCGTAGTTCCTACGCCTTTTGTCTCTATAAATTGGATTCCCTCCGGTTCTGTTTCCCCTTCCGGGTACAGAGTATAGCGGGTGGTAAGAGGGCTTGCGCCCACCTGGACGGGCGGTATGATTTCAATGGACGGTGTATTTCTATACCAGCCATTCTCGCCGTCAGGCAGAGCCGGATTTAACAGTACCTTAAGCTCCACTCCCGCGGTCCCGGCTGTGTCAATCAGGGTTTCTTCCCGTTCAAACACAGTGGTATTGCCCGCGGTGTCCGTCACAGATACCTGGTAGATTCCGTTGTTCTGGGTTTCAAAGCTGCAGCCCACGTTCAGGCCGTCCTTCACCTCATATGTAACCGGAACGGAGATGTTGTCGTCCTTTGTCACCTGGATGCTGCTGGCGCTCATTCCGCTGCTTTCATCTGATACCTGGAAGGTAATGGTCTGATTTTCGTTGGTTGGCTCCTCCGGCCAGCCCTCCATATCGCTTATCTTCGGATAAATGGTATCTCTTGATATCAGCTCCGTGCGCTCCGATGTGTTTCCACTGTTGTCGGTGGCGGTTACCGTAAGAAGCAGGTCGGTACAGTCAAAGTCTATGACAGGGTTTAAATCCACTGCCTTCTCTACCTGCTCTCCGCCGCTCCAGTCATTCTCATCCAGGATCTGGCCTGCCGAATCCTCCGCCCTAACCGCACAGGAGGCAGTCGCAGTTGCAACGCCGCTCAAATTATCGCGGATGGGGATATTCACATGCACGGTCTGGTTAAACCATCCCGCCTGGTTGACCGGCTCCTCATAGGAATAATCGTCAATCACCGGCCCCTTCTCCTCGGCCATCCACTCCAGGCTTCCATTCTCGCCCTTCAGCTTGCGGACCTCTTCCTGGTTCCCGGCGCGGTCCACGGCATAATACCAGATCTGCACGGTTCCGTCTGTATCGGTTGTCAGGTCAAAGGAAAAGGCGCGGTTTTCGTCGGTCATCTGGCTGCCCGTCTTCATAGTTTTCCAGGTGCGCCCCAGATCCAGGCTGTAGTATACCTGGGCTGGATGGCTCATGGAGTCTGCCGTATACACCGTAATCCGAACCGCCTCTTTAAAATAGTTTCCTCCTGTGATAAAATTCCCCAGCTGCCCGGCAATTCCCCTGTTAATTTTGCTGAAGGTCACTTCCGGGTCCTGATAGGAGATTCGTGTGCGGTCGTACCGGATGATCTGGGATTTCGGCGCGGTCTGGTCTGTCTGATTGCCCGCCTCATCCTTCACATACCAGTAAACCACGTATCTGCCTTCATCCGGCAGTACCAGCTTCTCCGGGTTGTCCTGCGTCCACTGGTCCGGAACCGAACCATCCGGCGCGGCCTCGCCCTCCGGCTTCACACACCAATAATAATGTACCGGGGCGGTTGAACCGTCGCTCTCCTCCACAGTAATGGCGATCTGCGGCCCTGTTATGCCGTTATACCACTCCTCTCCATGTTCTGTAATAAACGCTCCGCCCTGGCACGGCTCTGCCGTCAGGACTCCGTAGGCCGGATTGGACGTGTCTGTATTGAACGACAGGTCATCGCCCTCCTCCAGCGTGTCATAGCAGTTTCCTGCCAGATCCCATACCCGGATTCCAATCTTCCCCTTGGGGTAGGAACCGTCCGGGACCGTTATCTGTAGTTCTGTACCGTCATAGTCCTCCTTCACACTCCAGGAAGCCCCGCCGTCAAAGGTATAGGACAGGCTGTCCACACCGCTGACCGCGTCAACCGCCGTCAGGGTCAGGAGCGGATTGCCGCACCAGTCCGGATAGGTGTAATCATTGTCCTCGCCCAGCACCATGGTCAGCACCGGTTTTGTGAGATCAATATAAAAGTCCTGGGTCCGGCTCTGGGTATTGCCGGCGTTATCGGCTGCCACCACGTTTACGGTATAGGGATTTCCTTCGCCGATTCCCGCCTCCCCGTCTGATTCTTCTCTCCAGGTATAGCTGCTCTCAAAGGCGCTGCCGCCCAGAGGATAAGTGTTGTCGGATACGGTTTCCGTTTCAAGCGGATTGTCTGGATTCCCTCCTGCTTTTACATGGGTTGCCTTTACTTCCTTGATTCCGCTTCCCGTATCAGTTATTTCCGATGTGAATGTAACCGGGCTGGTGTACCAGATTACCCCATATCTGTCTGCATTTGCCTCCGACGCAGTGGCTGTGATCGGCCCAACATCCGGCAGTGTGGATTCCAGCGACCAGTCATTGGCGCCGTTGGTCCCCAGCACGTAGGTGGACGTGGCATTGTCTGCCGTGTCAACCGCGGTAACGGTGATCTTACCCACCGTGTCCTTCGGTATGAGGAAGGAATACGTTCCATCCCCGTCATCCACCGCCTCAAGGGACGCGCTTCCATTGATGGAATAGGTGACTTTTTTGATTCCGCTGGCTTTCACCGCCACCTGTTTATCCGGATCACTGTCCTTATCTACCGGGTCGGTGACCGGCACGGTGACTCTCACGGCCGCCGTATAATAGTTTCCGTATTTCAGATAGTTTAAAAATCCGTCAATGGGGCTTCCATCCTCCGCAGTGAATGTGAATTCTCCAAACACCGGCGCCGTGGCATCCCAGCGGACTGTCTTTTTCTGCAGCGCGCTTTCATTTTCCGCCGCGTCCCGGCTGAAGTAGTAAAAATCATAAGCCCCCTCCACCGGGTCGCCAAATACCAGGGACTTGGTTCCGTCACTGTTGTCCTTCATGGCTCCCCAGTCGTTTCTGGGAACACTAATCAGGCCTTCGGCATTCAGATTACCGCTATCCATATCCCCGTCTTTGGATGGCACGTTCCATACCAGACGGCTTTCCATGGCGGAGCTGCCGCCCTCTGACACCGCGTACCAGTAGTACCGCTCTTTTGAGGTAGAGGCAGCGCCTTCCGGCATTTTCAGGCTGAATACGGGTTCTTCTCCGTTATACCAGCCGTCATCGTTTAAGCTGCCGCCCGCTCCCGGCTCTACCTGGAGCAGTGGTACCTCCGGCGCCACCCGGTCCAGGACAATCCGGTTCTGTACCGGTTCCAGGCTGCCGTCTTCTCCTGCTGCATAGAGCAGCTGTGCGGCCTGTTCATTGCCCGCCAGATCCCACACCCGGAATCCGATGGAGTAGCTTCCATCCTCGCTGAGGGTCAGGGTGACCTCCTTTTCTCCCGAGGGCCACGGCTGTGTCTCACTCCATGTGGCGCCTCCGTCGAAGGAATAGCTGTAAGCGCTTAAGCCGCTTAATGGATCTTCGGCTGTGAGTTTGACATTGACCGCTTTCCCGTAGAATTCACTCCGCTCCGCGTAAGGCACATCCAGCACCATCCCCGCAGTGGGCGCGGTTTTATCAATCTTATAACCCTTCCCTTCCGTCAGTGCCAAAACCGCGCTGGTTCCCGCGTTGTCAATGGCAGTCATCTCATAGCGCACGTCAGGCCCTTCCGTCAGGTTTACCTCAAAGTTTTTGCTCTTCACCTGGTCGCTCCGGTTCAGGACATAGCTGACATCCGTGCCGCCGGCCCTGCCTGAAATAGAAGCCAGGCCGCTGTCCTCATCGTAAATCTCCACGCTCAGGGTCACGTCCTCTTTGTACCAGCCCGTTTCATTGGGACTGCTCTGGGGCAGGATCTTGATCACCGGCGGTTTGTTCTCAACCACCAGGTTTCCATTCCCATCCGCATTCAGAATCATGGTACTGGTACGGTTGCCAGCCCCGTCCTCCGCGTAAATCGCCACGGTTCCCTTTGTATCCAGGGGCAGCTCAAAACGCTTTGTATTCAGGTTAATGGATACCGGCGCCTGTCCGTTTAAGGAGTAGGACAGGGCTTTTAATCCGCTTCCGCCGGCGTCTGCCACATGGACCGTCACCTCCAGCGCTTCTTTATAAAACATGCCGAAGCTGACCGTATTGGCCACGGCGGCCGCGCCGGAGCTGTTGACTGTCTTTATCTCCCATGCGCCGGAGCCGTCATAGGCCGGGGATGTCTTATCCCACCGGACAACCATGGTATTAGTACTGCTTTCGTTGCCCGCCTCATCTACGTTTTTATATTTAAAATTCCATTCTCCCTCGGACGGCAGGGTCGTGGAACCTTCCCCGCTCCAGGTCCCAGGCTCGCCGGTTCCTTTCTTCCACAGCTTCCAGGCTGCCTTTACAGGCGCTTCTGTCCGGGTATCCTCCACGGCAGGTACCACAATGGTAGGGCTCTTGTCCCCGCGGTACCAACGGTTTTCTGATACATCCGTTCCGTAGGCGCTGCCGTTGGCGGTTACCACCGGCGCGGCCGGCTTGAGGGTGTCCCGCCGCACAACGATCTGTCCTTTGGCCGTCACGGTCTGATTGCCGAATACATCCGCCGCGCGGAGCAGGATTTCATCATACAGGCCATCCCTGTTAATCACAAAACTGTTGCTGTATGTATTCCAGGTGGTTCCTCCATCCAGGGAATACTCTGTCTTTGCTACCCCGCCGGCCGCGTCGGTCACGGACGGGGTGATGGTGATGTTCTGGTTCGTCCAGGCGGTTCCCGGAGCGATGGTCATGGCGTCCATGTCATAGACAGGAGCCGTGCGGTCAATCCACACCGGGATATTTTCCACGATGCTGGTATTGCCGGCGTTGTCCTGGGCCGAAATCCGCACGCCATATTTGCCGTCATCCAGATCCGGCAGCTCAATGGTAAAGGTGTTGTCCGCGGCATATTTAATCTCGAACGGATAGCCATATACCGGATTACCGTCTACCACAGGCCCGATCTCATAGGTGACATACCGGTCCTTCAGCGCTGACAGGGGATCCTTTACCGTTCCCTTTATCACCGGTGTTTTGACGTCTGTCCACGCATTGACCGGGGGCTGCGCGGTGATTGCCAGGCTTGGCGCCTCACCGTCCACCATCAGTCCGCCGGAGCGGATATAGGTCCGGTTTCCGGCTCTGTCCTTGATTTCCGCATACACAATCCCCTTGGGGCTGTCAAAGCTATATTCTGTCCCCCTGCTCCACTGGTTATCCGGCCTGCTTTTTAACTGTGCCTCTGTCAGCACCTGATCCGTGACGAGATAACGGATTCCGGTCTCTGTCACGTTGTCATCATTCTCTAAGGGAACGCCGCTCAAATCATCCGAGCCATGAAACGTGACCAACACTGCATTCTGAAAGCTGTAGGTAAACGTGCTTCCTGACCCGTATCCGTTCCAGGCAGAGCTCCCAGCCACAATGCTGCCGGTGGGCGCCACGGTATCCTGCTTATAGGCCGGAGCCAGCTTCGCCTGGCTGATGGCGTTATCGCCGTCCCGCTTCAGGTAATATCCCACCCGGTTCTGGGTGAAATCTCCGTCGCTGTAGGAAATCTGATTCCTCCACTGGTTGGTATCGGCAAAGGAATTGCTGGTGCTGATGGTAAAGCCGCTGGGCGCGCAGATATAAACCTGAGACTGATACCAGCCGCCTTCTCCATCCGGGGCCTGTTCTACAAGCGTCCCGTTTTTTTGCACCTTTAAAACTGCCTCGGCCGTAATCACCTCGGAGCTTCCGATAGTCATATAACCAGCTGTATAACCGGTTTCCGCGTTATAGGTATAATTCTGGTTCACCGCCTTGTCCGCGCCTGCCGTACTAAGCTGCAGGGGAGCGGCGCTGTCCGGAATGATTTTATAAACATTGGCATTAAAAACCGTGGGGTTTTCCCTGGTCAGTTTACCCGTAAACACAGGTTTATAGCCGCTGACCTCCCCCGTGACCGTGTAGGTGAACGCCGGGTTTGCCATACTGCCTGCCGCGTATTCCAGGAACTGGTCATCCGCCCTTACTGTGAGAGGTTTTGGCTGGATGGTAAAGGACGCGGTCCGGCTCATTTTAAAGTTTCCTTTTCCGTTTATGGTTACCAGGGCCGTGCCGGCTGTTATGTGGTTGGCAAAGGTAACCGTATAATCCGTTTCCTTCACCAGCACAACCTTCTTCCCGTCTGAACGGGTGTAGGTGACCGACAGAGCCGGTTCCTGTTTTAATCCGGAGAACACCACATCGTCAATGGGCGCCACCTCAACCTTATTGCTGCTGATGTCCGCCTGGGTGATGGTGAAGCGCTCCTGCCGCATGCCTTTGAAATTCCCGGCGCCGCTGATGATTACGCTGGCCGTATTGGTCCCCACGTTGGTATTGCTGCTGTACTGCAGGGTATAATCCGTCCCTTTTACCAGCTCCTTCCCATTAAACCGCAGATGAACCTCCGGTGTTTTGGCAAGGCCGTCGTATTCCATCGCCGGGATTGGCTGCATGGTCACAAGGCTGTCCCCGATCTGTCTGGGAACGATGGTAAACTGGGTGGAAATGCTGAAAGGCTTACCGCCTTCCTGGTACTGGTAGTTTTCGATTCCCGTCACGGTCACCGTGGCGGTACCACAATTCGTGTGATTGGTATAATCCACCTGAACATCGGTGCCCACAGCCAGCTTCACGCCGCCCAGGTATACCTTGACCTCAGGCGTAATTGCATTTCCCGTATAGGTTTGCTGCGGGATTACCTCGATGGTTGCATTGGCGATGGATTTTCCCATTACCACAACCGGCGTGGGTGTTGCCGCCACGGCTCCGGCATAGTTGCTGCTCTCCCCCACCGTGGCTTCTAACAGCACCTCCCCTGTTTTTGACGGGATCACTTTGACAGAACCGTTTCCCATCGGTTCTATGGTTCCCTCTCCCCGTGTGAATCTCCAGCCGGTTACCTGCGCGTTCCCGCTGTTGCCGGTCACGCTGGCAATGAATGGGGTGCCATAGGATACGGTGGCCGCTGTTGTTGTAATGGATGGGGTGATCTGGGCCTTATTTATGTTAAACACACCGGAAATGGTGCCGTAGGCAGATTTTGTGGTGTCAACCGGCATATCTTTGTCATAGCCTCCCACAATCGTAAATCCCGCCTGCCCCACATTCAGGTTATTCTCGTACTGGACTTTATAATAGTACGGATCCAGAACCACATCTTTCCATTTGACGATTGGGTCCGGAGTCAGGGGGACTCCGATATAGGAAACATCCTCCATTGATACCGTTGCGTTTCCATCGGTCAGGTCATAGATCCGCTTGTAGCTGCTGTCTTTGCGCTGTCCCGTACTGCCCTGGCCGCTTCCTACCACCTGGCCGCCGGTTCCCACCTTCGTGGCACTGGTCATACAGTAGATTTCACCACGTGCTCCGCCGTCAGAACCGCCGATCCCGCCGTTTTCGCCGCCGGCTTTACCACCGATTCCCGGATGGGAATTGACTTCTCCCAGTTTTCCGGGATCATCAATGGAATTTTTCCCATTTTCCGCACGCTGACCGAGCCGGCCGCCGGCGCCTCCGCCTCCGCCCACTCCACGCTGGGTCGCCACGCCGGAGTTGGAAGCGTCTCCGCCGCCTCCGCCTCCGCCTCCGTTGTAGTATCCACGGCCTCCATCTCCACCTTGTGTTCCTTTCAGATGGGTATAAAAGTTATCAAAGGAACACTGATCGTCAGTACCTGCGATGCCATTGCTTCCGCCGCCGCCCCCGGCTCCACCGCCTCCGATATCGGCTGCCGGATAGCCGCCTCCGCCGCCTCCGCCGCCCGCATCTCCGGACCAGAGTCCGATATAGAGCATGGCGCTTACAACTTTTCCGTTCTTACCGGCGGCTCCGTATCCGCCGTTTCCACCGGCTCCTCCCTTTATATCAAATTTGGTCAATTCATCAAGGATAATGATTTTTCCGGCCGTCTCGCCATTTTGACCATCGGCAGCCGTTCCGCCCCCGGCTCCTCCGTTTCCACCGATTCCGGCTCCGGCTCCAAATCCGCCGGCTCCTCCGTACCGTCCATTGGCATCTCCACCATTCCCGGCGTTTCCTCCCTGTACAGTCAATGCCCCATTTCCTCTAATGGTCAGGGTTGACCCCTCGGGGACATGGATTCCGGCACATCCATATGATCCCTCGATAGACACAGTGCCATCCACGTAGAGAGTAGCGGCTCCGTTTAGCTCTATACCCGGACCGCCATCAGAGCCAATGAATGCGTCTCTCAGATAATATTCTCCACCATTTTCCATATGAAAGGTACGATTCGTAAGACCGGTATAATACCACGTTGGTTTTTCGTAATACTCCCCCCTGTCATCGTACATTTTGTCCAGATATAGAAGGTCGCCAACCTGACTCATCAGAGAGGGGGTCTGAGATTTTGTATCTGCCATCCCTAATCCCTGGGGCTCTATCCCCTGTTCCTGCTCGGCCAGGCGGTATACCTGGTCAAGCAGCTTCTCTTCCACCGGTACCGCAATGGGCGCCAGTTCTTCTATCTCCTCCTGATCCGCCGACAGCAGCGCGTCAAAAGACAGGTCGATGGATTCCATCAGATCGTCCCATAATTCCTTTAAGGACTTGGAATCACCTTCTTCTGTCCCCTCCATTTTCTTGGCCTCCACAGCCCCCATTGTCTCCATGGGGGCCTGTATGACCAGGATGGCTGCCAGCATCAGGGCGCTGAATCTTAACCATCGGTTTCTCATTCTTCCATCTCCTGTCCGCCCTCACGGGCCTCTTTCTCTCTGCGTTTCTTCTTATAAATCAGATACGCGGAAATAACCGCTGCCAGGATCAGTATGATCCACAGCGAGATTTTATAGATTTGTCCGGCTCCTGTAACCATGGCCGTCTCCACGCCCTCGGGGCTTCTATCCTCCGCTTCGACAGGCAGGGTCTCGGTGATAACGCCGGCCTGCTGCTCCAGAACCTCCTCAACTCCCTTAAGTTCCTCATTGCTGTAAAGGACAAGGAACTGCGAGAACCGGTCGGTGGTAAATGTGATCCGCTGTTTATCTCTGCTCACTTCCGGCCGTATCAGGTCTGCCTGGCCTTCATGAATCCGCAGCACCGCACAGTACGCCATCTCCTCCTCCCGGTCCAGGGTCACATGGATTTCCTGGGTCAGGCTGTGAAGGCTCTCACGCCTTATGCCGTCTGTCTCATCTTTTATCTTGGCAAGCGAGAGATCCAGCGGACGCCTGACGGTATCCTGGGGCAGATAGGGTTCTATGGCCTTCCAGGCTTCCCCTTCCGGCTCCTCCCCCCTGCTTACTTCCAGACGGATTCCAAATGGCTGCACCGTTCCCTTGCTGATCTCATTCGTCAGGTTCAGGCTTCCAAGTACCTCCTCGGCCTGTACCGACGGATTCAGCTCACCGGCCGCCGATACGGCAACCTGCGCCTGGTATACGGTCAGCACCGCTTCCCCGCGGCCCGGTCCTGTCTTTAAGTTCAACTCCACGGCCTCTTCACCGGCTGGAATCCGTACCTGGAAGCTGCCGTCCGGCTGCTCCGTGATTTCGGCCTGTCCCTGCGCTGCGGTGAGGCTGGCTCCTGTGCTTTCCTCCGCCGGCCTGATTCTCAATGCCGCGTACCTGCTTCCCTCCTCCGACTGCCAGGCCGGAAGGGTCACCAGTGTATAGCGGTTGTCCATTGCGGACTCCCGGACAGGCGTTACCCCGGTGCGCGTGGTCTGTTCTCCACGGCCGGAGAGTACCTCCGTCTTAAAGGAGGCGGTCCGGCTGTTCTTGGCCTCTCCCTGTGTGGTAAAGGCCCATTTTCCCAAACCGCTGATCTCACGGCTGTCATTCAGTGAATAATCGTTGGCAAAGCCGCGGCTTACCTCCACATAATAGGTGGTTCCCGGCTGCAGCTCCTTATTGAGCGTTACATGGATGACTTTGTCCTCATCGGACAGCCAGATCTGGTCTTCATTCTGAGAAGGAACCGTGTCGTAGAGCTGTCCGCTTGTACTGTCATACACAGAGATGGAACCTCTGGCAAACTCCATGTCCATTCCTCTGTCTGCCTTCAGCACAAGCTCCGTGTCCACCGGCGCCTCCTTGGACCAATGGGCCGGCAGAACCGGTTGTAACTCCAGCTCGTCTGTCTCTCTCAGTACGGACAGCCCCTTGCTGGTCTCTGTATTGCCTGCCAGATCCTTGACCCTGAAGCTGGTCATCTCCGATGGTTTCCGGTCGCTGTCCAGCACAAAGGAGTTCTCTGCTTCCCAAGGAAGCCACTGGCTCCAGTTTTTTCCGTTATCCGTGCTGTAGCACCAGGTTCTAAGCTCTGTGCCTACTGGCTTGGCGTCCACAGTTACCACCGGATTTTCGTTGGTCCACCAATCCGGTTCGCTGTCAATCGTCAGCTCCACCGGCTTGTGCGTATCAACATAAAGCACGCCATCGTAGCACTCCGTCACCACATCCAGTGCGTTTTTCGTCCACACATGGAGGTGCCAGATTCCATCCGAGCCGATACGCGGCCAGGTCTCTTCTTTGTCTGCCTGGTAGTGGACGGTTTCCAGATCTTCCGGCGGATTCCCCAGGGGCTGTCCCTGGACATAGTCTTCCTTCCAGAGGGTATAGTAGGCCCCTACCTCCACCACGCCTGCATGCTCCGGCGCTGCAATCCGGACGGACGGCCTGGTCACATACCAGCCGTTTTCCCCGTCCGGGGCGGCCGGCACGATTTCCACCTTCACCGCCTCCACGCTGCTTGTATCAATCTGATCCACCTGGATGGCCGTGATTTCAGAGGGATTTCCCGCGGCATCCCACACCTGGAGGGTGTAGGTTCCGTTGGTCTCCATGGTAAAGGCTCCCTTATAGTTCCGGGTTCCCTCAATGAGCTCTGTGGTGACGCTCATACGCTCCGTTCCATCCCTCAGCACCCGGACGCTGTCCGGGTCGATTCCGCTTAAGCCGTCCTCCATGATAAAGGTCACCGGCTGCGGCTGGTTCACGAACTGCTCCGGCACACCTGTAATCTGCGAGATTGCCGGAATTGTCTTATCCAGGCTGTAGGTCTGCTCCACCGTTGTAACGGATTTCGCATTGTCCTCCGCCAGGAAGGTAAAGCGCAGGTCCTCTCCCTCCATGGACAGGGTGTCTGTCCACTCGTAGGTTTCCACACGCTCCGCCTGGGACGGGGTCGCGACATAGTTTGGCTCTGCCATGGTTCCCTTGGCGTCCTCACCGGATATACTTCCATCCAAGGAGTAATCCTGACCGGACTGGGTGGTAATCCAGCCCACGGCCTGTTTCAGCCCGCTTCCGGTGTCCTCGGTTTCCACCCGGATCTCCACGTTGCTGCGGTACCATCCCTTCTCCCCGGGCTTTTGGCCCGCGGCCGGACCGTTTACCTCCGGCGGCGTATTCTCCACCCGCCAGAAGTTATCGTCCCCAGTCCCTTCCAGGGCCATGACGGCGGTCTTGTTGCCGGCTTCATCCACCGCGTACAGGTAGATTCTGCCTTTTGTCCCAAGGGGCAGGGTAAAGCTCTTTTGATCCAGCAGGATCTCCACCGGCCGGGTCTCATCCCCGGTTTCATCCGCAATGGTATAGCTTAGTGAACGGATTCCGCTGGCTGCTTCCTTTCCGGTTTCCACATCGGTCAGGGTATCGGTGATATGCAGGTATACTTCTACCTCCTCCTTAAAGAAATTTCCGAAGGTCAGGAAGTTGCCTGCCTGGGCCATGGCGCTCTGGTTAATCACTCCATAGGTAACTGGAGTCTCTTCATAGGCCGGCGCCGTGTTGTCGTAGCGGATGACGCGGGTCACGGTATCGGTCCGGTTGCCGGCCTCATCCTTGGTATAATACTGAAGTCTCCAGACTCCCTCTCTGGGAACCGGCACCGCGCCGTCTGCGTCAAAGCCCGATTCGTCCGCCCAGAGGGCTTCCTCCGGCACTGCCGCGCTCTCCGGCGCCAGGTTCCAGTAAATGTGGTTTGTAGCCGCATACATACCGGCGTCCTCCACCGTCAGATAGATCTTGGGTCCCGTGCCGCCGTTATACCAGCCCTCCTCCGTCTCCGGGGTCTCGCCGGACGACACGATCTCACAGCCCACGTTCACAGGCGCGGTGGTGTCCCGGTATATCTCTAAAAGCTCACTTCCCGAAGCAGCCGTCTCATGAAGGTTTCCGGCGTAATCCCATATCTGCAGGCGGAGACTGGCATTGGCTGTTTTCTCCTCTGTCAGGGCCTTACTGCTTCCATACAGCCCGTCCCGGTCAATGACAAATGTATTGTGATCCGGGCTTTCTAAATCCCAGCTGTAATCTTCAGACCAGGAGTTGCCTCCGTCCAGTGAGAACCGGTATCCGGCGATTTGGCTTGTCTCTGCCGCCTCATCGGCCGCGGAATCGGAAGCCGTCACCTTGACCGTTATATCCTGGCTGGCAAATGCTCCCGCTCCCAGGTCCACCGGCAGGTCAACCGCGGTCATGACCACATCATGGGGCTTCGTCTTGTCCAGACAGAATTCCGCCGTCTTGCCTGCCTCATTGCCGGCCCGGTCTGCGGCTGTTAAGGAGACGGTCACCCGCCCCTCTTTTGTAAGGACCTCCGACCAGGCATATTCCGTGGCCGTTTGATTGGCCCAGCTCTGGTCATCCCCGTCCTCCGGCCGGGTCCGGTCATAGGAGACAGACGTCTCCCCGTCGATGGCATAGACAAGGCTTGATAGCCCGCTGTCTTCATCCCGCACGGGCGCGCTTAGCGTAATGTTCTCGTTGTACCACTCCTTTTCTCCCAGTCCCACATCCGGGGTAATCTCCCCGATAAAGGGCAGGGTTTCTTCCAGCACCCACTGCTCTCCGTTTTCGCTTCCCAGCACCTGCACCACGCCCTGGTTGCCCATACGGTCTGCGGTCCGGACATACAGATCTCCGGCGGTGCCTATGGGAAGTTCAAAGGAATAGGCCTTATTTTCCTGATCGCATTTGGCGGTCTTCCACTCCATCTGGTTTAAGGAATATTCCACGCCGTCCGCCGCTATGCCGCTGGCCGCGTCCGCCACATGCACGTTGATCCGGACTCCCTCTTTAAAGAAATTTCCGGCTGTGATAAAGTTTCCAATCTGAGCTATGGCCCCTCCGTTCGTATCTTCAAATGTGAAGGACGGCGACTCATACACCGGTTCCACGGAATCGTAACGGATGATCTGGGTCTTGACCTCGCTTTGGTTGCTCGCGCCATCCTTTGCATACCAGCTCACCTTGTGGGCGCCCTGGCCTAAGGACGGCAGGGTTGTATTGAATCGGTCTCCTGTCTGGGCGGCCTGGCTCCACTTCGCTGTCTCCGATAGCTGCGGCATGGCCTGATCCTCCTGATAACAGGTGTAATAGATGGTCTGGGGCGCTTCCCCTGCCGGATCGGACGCCGGACCATAAAATCCCACGGTGGGTTCCGTTCCTCCATACCAGCCGTAGCCGGTTGAATAGGTTCCATAATCCCGGACCGTCAGGTCCGCGATCGGCGGAATCTTTCTGTCCTGCTTCACTTCCGTTTCAAGCTTTACGGTACTGCTGATCCCTGATGTGTCATAGACGGTGAACTGAATGCTCTCTGCCGGATAGATTCCATCTTCCAGCTCCACGGGCAGCTCCACTTCCTTCGGGCTGCCTTCATACAGCGTTTCCTGGCTGGTCTTTCCGCCGTCTGTGGTGTAGGAAACCTTGAGAATACCGCTCTGTGAATCCGCTGCCTTTAAGGTCACGGTCACCGGCTGGTCCGTCCAGCTCCCCGCCACATAGTGTTCCGGACTTGTGACTGTAAGCGACTTTAGTTGGGGCGCCGTGGTGTCCAGGATCCATGTGAAGGAACGTTCGGACCGGTTGCCCGCATGGTCCACTGCCTCGATGTGCAGCAGGCTGCTTCCCTGGCTGTCAACGGTGAAGGTCAGCTCTTTCTTCTTAAGAGCGCCGCCACCGGCACCGGTAAGTTCGGATGTTCCGTAGGTTTTTATGACCGGAGCCTGGTCCTGGGCCGTCATGGTTGTGGTGATGGTGTTAAGGCCGCTGTCCCAGTCCGCCACCGGAATGGTTACCTGAATGGTTCCCGGATAAATCCCCGAAGGGCCGGCCTTGCTGCCGCTTGTGACCGTGAAGGTTCCGATATCCGGCGGCGTGTCCTCCAGCATCCACTGGCTTCCGCCCTGGGAATCTGTCACAAGGGTCTGTGAGGATTCGTTGCCCGCTCCATCCACCGCAGTGACGGTGACCGCGCCGGTGGTGCCCACGGGAAGGTAGAAGCTTCCTGTATTGTCCGAGGCGTCCACATCCATGTTCACCGCCTCGCCGCCGTTTACACGGCAGCTCATGGCCGTAAGTCCGCTGCCCGCCTCTGTCACATGGGCCGTCACCTTGACCTGGTCCTTATGGAAGATGCTGCTGTAAAGGTTCGTAATGGGATTTCCCGAGGCTGTCAGGTCAAATCCTGTGACAACCGGAGCTGTGTTATCCCAGCGGATGGTTTTCGTGCCGGTCTCCGACCGGTTCCCTGCTTCATCCACCGCGTAATAGTCTAAGATCCACTCCCCTTCCTGGGTGATGACCGGTATGGTCCCTTTTACATAGGCGCCGGCCTCGCCCTTCTTGTGAAGGTTGTACCAGGTGCTCACCGGAGCCTCATTGGCTCCATAGGCCGGTATTGTCAGCCGGATGGACGGACGCTCATTCCGGTACCACAGGACGCCCCTGGTCTCGGACTGTCCGTAGGGTTCGATGATACACTCCGGCATATCCGGGCTGGTGCGGTCCAGGCGGACCACGATATCGCCCTTTTCTGTACTGCATGTATTGCCCGCCTGATCCTGGACAGTTACCAGAATCTTGTCTTCATAGGCGTCTTCCACACGCACCGGGAAGGACAGCACCTGCTGTTTTTGGTTCCCTTCCACCGGAATATCCGCGGTCCAGCTGACGCCTCCGTCCACGGAATAGCGCCACTGGCTCAGACCGGACAGGCTGTCGGATACCGTAAGATGCACCTGCACCTCCGTCTCCTTCTGCCATCCGCTTCCTCCGGTTTGTTCGATTTTCTCAATCACCGGCGCCGAATGATCCAGCTTCACGGAGAGAAGTGTGCCCTCCGTCAGGTTGGTTTCCACGGTATTGCCCGCGTAATCGGTGGCGGACAGGCTCACATAGTATTCCCCATCGGTCAGATCCCTGATGGTGAAGCTGCCGTCATTTGCTGTCTCAAACATCTGGAGCCGTCCGGTGACGGAATTACTCCAGGTAAGGTACCGCGATTTCAGGCCCGACAGGCCGTCCGCCACGGTTCCCGTGATATAGGGGGAGCCGTTGGTCCACACGCCGTCCGCGCTGCGGGTCCCGTCCTCCATCACATAGCGCGCGGACAGGGTGGGCTTATCCGGGTCAATGACAATCCCGTCCGTGCCGATATAGGTCTCATTGCCCGCGTAGTCAAGCAGATAGAGATAGACCACGCTCTTTGACGAATCCAGGCGGAAGGTATGGCTGGTCGTCTTTTCCCCCAGCCGGTTCCAGTCGGTCCGCAGGGCCAGCTCGTCCGGCGTCATCAGGGCGCCCCCGCTCTCGTCGATTAAGTACGCCATCTCTTTGATTCCGCTGGTATAATCCGTTGCGGTGATTGTGACGTCCTGGCTCTCCTTATAATAAGTTCCAAAGGTCACGGCACTTAGCACCTGGTACCACACGTTATCTCCTATGAGGATGTTTCCGGCCGGAGCCGTGGTATCCTGGCGCAGCAGGTGGGCGCCGTTTCCGTTTCCGTTTAGGGTCTGGGCCTCGGATATGGCCTTGGGATCCGTAGTGTGTCCCGCATCCCATTTCCGGCGCAGATAGTAGGTCACCGGATTGATGGTGTAATCGCCGTCCGAATACGTGATGGACTCATACCATCCATCCGGGGAGACACCGTCTGCCGCGCTGATGAGCCAGCCCTCCGGCGCGCTCACCGTCACCTTATCCTTCCAGTACCACTCGGTCGCCGTATTCCAGGTACCGGACGTGGCCGCTATGGCGCCGCCCAGCTGGTCATTGGGATAGGACTTGATTAAGAACGTCTGTCCATCCCCTACCGCCAGCTCATAGTTTTGGCTGGTGGTATCGCTTCCCAGGGTCAGGTTGTCAAGGACGTAGGCATAGCTCCCCTTTGTCTCGCCTTCTGCCCGGCCCACCGTGCCGGTGATGGACGGAGTGTCGCCGGAGACAATGTTGGTTTTGGTATAAGTAAGCTCCGGATCATCCTGCCCGTAATATTTGGACTGGTTGGGGTTAATATACAGCGGCCGTTTTTCGATGGCATAGCTTGTCTGGGGAGTTCCGGTAAAGTTGCCAGTTCCCTTGACCGTCACCTGGCAGGCCGTGTTCGCGTCTGTCGTGTTGGACGGGTACTCCAGCGTGTAATCCGTTCCCTCCGTCAGAGTTTCCGCCGCCCCCGCGCCGTTTTCATAGGCTACGGTTGGCTTTGGTTGCTGCGACGTACCGTTATAAACCTGATCTGCGGGCGCGGTGAGGTGCTCCGCCGTCAGTTCAAATGGCTGAATGACAAAGTGCAGTGTCCTGCTTCCGCTGTAGTTCCCCTTTCCGTAGAGCGTAACAATCGGGGCGGTTTCGGAAGCGTCCTTATTCTTATCGTAATCGTAGGTAAAATCCGTATCCGCGACAAGGGTCTCCGTATAATAGGTCACCGGCTTAATGGCCGGCGTCTGCACCTGGCTGTTATAGGTGATTGCATCCGGCGGGCTTGTCAGAACCAGCGTCTCATCCCCGATGTTCTTGGGGGTGATGGTAAATGTCCCCTGATAGGTGGAGGCCGACGAAATCCCGGTGCCGTCTACCCCTTTTATGGTCAGTTTTGCACCAGTTCCTGCATTCCGGTTCTGGCTGAATCCATTGCTCAATATGGTATAGCTCTCCCCTTCTGTCTGGGGAATCCCTTTGATCTTCACCTCCACATCGGTTCCGGACGGCTTGATATAATCTGCCGTATAGGTCTGATTTGTTATTGTAATCGTAGTATTGCTGTCACTCATGCTGATTGGCGTGATAGTAATCTCACCACTGGTCAACGTTTTAGCCAGATAGTTATCTCCTTCCTTAATAACCACCTCGACTTTTGTCTTATTTGATATATTAGCATCCGTGGGCTGGACAGATACCTGGGTCTGTCCGGCTGTATTGGCCGGGGAAATGTTGCCGCTTTGCGTACTTCCCACATATGCTTTCCAGCTGACGATATCACTTGCCTTCGTGCTTAGCTCACTAAAGCCAGAAAGGACGGCCGTCACCGTCTCTCCATATTCAACAGTGGTCGCCAGATCCAATTTTACCGTATCCGGAAGATTTGCTTTATCTATGGTAAAATCTACTGTTTTGGATCCAACGACATAGTCATCCATGTCTGACGCTATGCTAAGGGTTGCTTTACCTGCATTCTTGTTATTACTGTAGCTATAGATGATCTTACCGCCGCCGTCGGTTGTGGTTCCGTTGTAGGTGCCCTTATTGGCATTTCCCGCATTGGATAGTTTGAAGGACGGGGTCTGGTAGGTATTTTCAGTGAACGTGCAGGTGGATTTGAACTCTACAGTGCTATAGTAGAGATCCATGATGTCTGTTGAGATGCTTGCACTGTTGGATTCCATGGTTCCGCTTCCGTTTGTGATTGTGAGGGACATATTACTTGTACAGTGGGAGGTATAGTTTACAGATGGAACATCTGTTGGCGTGGTTCCTCCGCCTCCGCCGCCTCCTCCGTCTCGGTAAAGCGTACCATCTCCAATCCCTCCTGAGCCTCCATCGGCTTGGGTACCATCGCTTCCATTTGAAGCACCAAGACCTTTCGTCCCCCCCTTACCCCCACTAATACTGTATTTTTTCCTGGTAGTTTGAGTACATACACAAGCTGCACCTGAACCACCGCCTCCACCGCCTCCACCACCACTTCCTCCAGTTCCCAAAGCCGCCGCCGCATAACCGCCACCACCGCCGCCGCCTCCTCCTCCTCCAGTAAAGCCCTGAGCAAAGTCAGAGTACGATGTTCCCTTTGAACCGCCGTTTCCACCCGTTCCGGCAGAACCTCCTGTTAATCTTACTATCATGTTATTTCTTTCACCCATAAAGTAAACAGTACCGGTGGTATTTCCGGTATTTCCAGTTCCTCCTGCACCACCACTATTACCATTATAAGCGTACCCATCCCTCGGAATATTACCAGAGCCAACATGACTACCCCTATTTCCGCCGCTACCTCCGTCCCCTCCTTTACCGCCAATAGCCGCACCTGCTCCACCTCCGCCACCTCCACCATGGCCTCCAGTTCCGGAATACGGTATGTCATAATTCCCCCCATTTTCTCCGCCTCCCCCATTTCCGCCATTTCCGCCCGTCACATTTAACGTGCAGGCGGCAGTGGGATCAGCCGGCTTTATTTTCAATACAGCGCCGGGCAGAAGCTCTATACCGGCCCCGGCTCCGACTCCTGCGACTCCGCTGGAATCCCCATTCCCAGCAGGTCCTCCCGTTATGGTTACGGTCCCTTTAATATACAGTGTTGCCGCAGTGGTGACCTTGATTGCGCTTTGCCCGGTACCGCCTTTGAAAGTTGCTCCATTTAGGAGAACCGCCCCAGAAATATTTTGCGTGCTGTCATATGTACCGCTGTATTCCGTACTCCAAGGATTGCCGGCGGCAAGAACGGCCTTTCCGCCCTGGCTTCCCTGGAGCGTCATGACCTGGGGCCGCTCTTTTGAAGCCGGGTCATTTACTGCCTGGTCTTCCGGCGCCATCGCATTCTCCGCCTGCCCTGTCTCATCCGCTTCTGTTCCGGCTGTCTCCTGTGGATTTTCTTCCCTGTTTTCTACCGATTCCCCCGGGATATCCGGCTGTGCCTGGGATTCACTTTCCGACGGACTGACCGTTGTGTCCTGGCTGGCTGGGTATTCATCCCCATGTTTTTCCGCTAGTTTGGACGCGATTCCTGTGAATACGCCGCCTCCCACTTCCTCTTCAAGCGCCTGTTTCTCGTCCTCATTCGCCGCAAACCAGCCGCCAATAAAGGCTGCTGCTGCCTGGACGAACTTCTCCCATGCATTCACAAGGCTGACATGTGTTTTTCCCAGGGAAGCGCTGTCCTCTGATACCTGGACATATTCCGGGTTCTCATGGTTGCTCATGGTAAATAACTGGGGATATGTGTCGCCTGTCACATACCACGCTCCAGACAGATTCACTGTCTCCATCTCTGTCAGTTCACTGGTGGCCGCGCCATATGCAAACGCATCCTCACATCCGCTGATTTCCTTATCATATACACAGTCATTGATACTGCGGTTTGCCGCGATCCAGGAGCGCAGCGCTCCCTCCGCCTGGTTCTCCAATGTGTCGGATGGCGTAGCATCGGACGGAATGGCCTCAGACGGGGTGGCGACAGGCGGTGCTATGGTCGTCTCTCCGCCAGGGATATCCGGGGTTGACGGTTTCGATGGGGCGTCATTGCCTGTGGACTCCTGGCTGGGGACGGTCTCTGGTTCTGTCTCCTGACTCTGGTTAGCGTCTGTCTCCGGCTCCTGGCTGGGAGTGGTCTCCTGGCTCTGGCTGGAGTCTGTCTCCGGCTCCTGACTGGGGGAGTTTTCCTGACTCTGGCTGGAATCCGTCTCCGGCTCCTGGCCCTGGACCGGCTCCGTTGCTTCATCTTCCGCCGGTTTTCCTGCGTTGTCATCGGGTGTCTTGGTATCTATATTGTCTGCTTTTTCTGTATGTTCTGTCCTGTCGGCTGCTTCTGCTTCCAAAACCGCCTTGCGGCCGGTTTCCGCCGCTTCTGCTGTTGTCTGCGATTCTGCCCGGAACGCCTCCTCCTGACGGTCAGACTCCTTCACAGGCTGTGTTGTCTCCTGTTCAGAAGGATCCTGCGAAGCCGTATGATCTTCTTCCGGTTGATCCGACGGTTCACTTTCTTCACCGGAAGCTTCGGTTCCTATCTCCTCTTCCTGCTTCCCGCTCTCTTCATTTTCCTCTTCTTCCTCATCCAACACCTTCTGGCGGAGGCTCTCTTCTATGGATTCCTGTTCCTGCTCCACGGATTCCTGTTCTTCGTTTTCCCTGCGCAGTTCCTCCATGTCCACCCGATCTTTTCCTCTGGCTTCCGGCATCACGGACACAAATGCCGCCGTGTCCTCTCCCACCTGTTCCATGGTCACTGTGGCATAGCTGCTGGTGATTTCACCGTAGTTTCTGGCCGCAAATCCGCCCGCAATCCCTTTGGCGTCCACAAATCCGGTGGCATAGCTGCTGATCACGCCGCTGTCACGGCCGATGACGGCCGCCATTCCTCCGGCCTCCACCGCCATATGTTCCCCGCCGTCCGCAGCCAGGGTCATATAAGCATAGCTTCCGCTGATCCGTGTCCCGGACATGATTTCACCAAACAGCCCACCCGCATAGAGACGCTGGGCTGAACTGTCCTTTAAAGTTCCTTCGCCTGCCTTGGAACCGGACTTCACGGTGATTTCACCCTGGGCTGCGCAGTTCTCAATTACCGCGCCCTGTGCATAGGCCGCGATTGCCCCGGTTCCTGCCCGCAGGACAGAGCTTCCGTTTTCACGCACCGTTCCTTCCTCGCTGCCTTCTTTCACGGCATAGAGAACCACACGTTTGATGGTTGCGTCTTCCAGCAGGAGATTTTCGACCCTGGCGCCGTTTCCGAGTACGCCAAACAGAGGCGCCGTCTGGTTGTAAATTACATAACCTGCGCCATCCAATGTTCCTGTATAGGGTTCCTCCATGGTTCCCGGGCTGACTGTAATGTCTGAAAAATCCATATCGCCTGCCAATGTGATGTGATAGGACAGGAACCTGGTTTTATCCTCTTCCTCCGTTTTCCCAAAGAGACGCTCCCAGCCTTCTTCCGAATACACGGCGGCTGTCTTTGCCAGATCATTGACCAGGATTACCTCTTCCTCATAGATTCCCCTGGCGGTTGGATATTCCTGTCCGCGGGCGGCAAACACATCCAGCTGCGGAAAATAGTATACAAACCCGCCGGACTCGGTCATGGAAACGGATGAGCCTGCCTCGTTTGTATCTTCTGATTCTGCCGCCTCTGACTCTGTGGCAGTGCCCGGCCCGCCGGACGTGCCTTCCCGTCTGTATTCTTCGCTTGAAGCGCTCCATGCCTCCTCGTCAAATCCCATATAGGAGACACAGTCCTCATCAATCATATGGACCAGTTCCGCCTTCTGGATTCCGGATCCATCCTCCTCGCCGTGGACTCCATTCCAGGCCGTTCCTTCCAGATACCAGAAGTTATCCACACCGCCGCTTAAGTTCCGTCCGGCGGCGGCTCCCAGCCCCCAGCCGTCATGTGCCGCTCCGATGCAGCCAATCTGATAGCTTTCAGAGATGGTTCCATCGTTATAGCCAGCGATTCCTCCTGCGTACCCGCTGATCCGGTCCTGCCCGGAAAAGGATTCCATGAAGTCGCTCAGACTGACCCACCGTTTACTTTTAGCGGCCGCTCCACTGCGTACCTGGTCTCCCGGCTCGTAGCTGCCGCCAATGGTTCCGCTGTTGTAGGAGCGGGTGATATCACCATAGTTGTACCCTGCGATACCGCCTAACATATCCTTTCGTCCGTAGACGTCGCCGCTCTGAAAGCAGGAGTCAATGGAGCCATAGTTGAGTCCCGCGATTGCGCCCACATTCCGTTTGCCGTATATGGTGGAATCCGTGATCCCCAGGTTCTTGATCTGCGCCCCGGTTCCCACTACGCCAAAGAGACCTATATCCACACCATCCGGCTGGTTGATGTGCAGGCCTTTTATCACATACCCGTTCCCGTCAAAAATGCCTGCGAACGGATACCGTTCACTTCCGATGGGAGTCAGGTTATTCTTTTTTTCTGATTTGAAGTGTATATTCGCTGTGAGAATATAGCAGCTGTTGTTGTACTCATCATCCCCATCTGCAATCAGATCTGCCAGCTGTTCCAGATCCCGGACCGTACTGATTTCATAAGGGTCTTCTTCTGATCCTTCCCCTTCAAAGTAAGAGGCTTTTTTTACTTCTGTCACAATAATAGGAACAGACGGAAGTTCCTCCGGGGCGGCTCCGCTCCCGGCACTGCCGGAACCTGTGCCTCCCGCACCGGTATTGCCGTCATCCGGCGTCACTTCGCCATTGCCGGAAGAGCTGTCTCCGCTGCCGGGCTAGCTTCCGTCTTCCGAACCGCCGGCAGTGTCTCCGCTTTCGCTGCCTGAACCACTGGCAGTGCCTCCACTTCCGCTGTCCGTACCACCGGTAGTATTTCCACTTCCGTCTTCCGAACCGCCAGTAGTGTCTCCACTTCCGCTGTCTGAACCACCAGTAGTGTCTCCACTTCCGCTGTCCATACCGCCGGAGTTCTCTCCACTTCCGCTGTCTGAACCGCCAGCAGCGTCTCCGCTTCCGCTATCCGTACCGCCGGAGTTCTCTCCGCTTCCGCTGTCTGAACCGCCAGCAGTGTCTCCGCTTCCGCTGTCCGTACCGCCGGAATTACCACCGTTCTCACTGCCGCTTCCCCCGTTCTCTGCCGAGCTGCCGCCGGAGTTTCCTCCGCTTCCTGCCGAGCCGCTGTCGGAGCCTCCGGAACTTCCTCCGCTCCCCGCCGAGCTGCCGCCTCCGCTTTGGTCCGAATCTGCGGAGCTTCCCCCGCTGTCCGCACCTGCTCCGCCGTTTCCGCCGGAATGATCCGCTGCCGCCTCCTGGCCTGCCTGGGCTGCAAAACTGATGGACGGCGATGAACCCGCAATCGCTGCTGCCAGCACGACTGCCGCTGCTCTTATCCCTAATGTCCTTTTTCTCATAGTGTTTCCCTGCCTTTTTATCTCTCTTATTCGTTCACGGACGGCTGTACGGACACAATGATGTCTGTCTCCACCTTCCCGATATATTCATAGTTATTCTGCCGGTACCCATATACATATGCCTTGCAGGGATAATCCCCCGGTTCCGGCACTGTATCGAGTGTTTCCTCCGCGATGTAATATCCCGGCTTAATGTATCCTGATTCGTAAATGCTCTCTCCGCTGTCCAGCCGGCAGATTTCCAGTCGTACCAGCTTCTGATTTTCCGCCGGATTCTCAAACAGAATGTTTCCCTTACCCGTATCTGCAGCAAACACCTGGTTGGTGTTGATTGAGAACAGGATTTCCGTCTCCTCCACCTGGGCCTGCACATTGTTGTGGTCCGCCCCGGGCATCTGGCCGGCAACCACATCCTGCTCCATTCGTTTTTTCTCCCCGTTTCTGTTTCCGGTCAGGAGGACAACACCGCCTGCTATGGCAAGAATAAACAGAGCCAGTATCACCAGCCTCCTGCTGCTGCGGATATGCCGTTCCTTTTGCTGTTTCCGGCTTCCTCCCATCCTTTTCCTGGATCTTCTCCTGTTTTCCTTCTGATCGTCCTTCATTTTTTCCATATCCCTATTCCACCTGTCCTGTCCAAAATCCATTTCCTAATGCCCGCCCTTAAGACGGTTCAATTCATCTGCTGCTCATCATCCGTTTTCCGGTCCAAATCTGTTTTCCCCTGTACAAGGCAGAATAAACAGCCAATCACCAGAACCGCTCCTGTGATACCTGCCGCAATCCATAACAATCCCATTCCGTGCCTTCCTTCCATCTATCTATTTTTCAACAATCAGGGTAATCCCTACTGCAATCTCTCCGATATAGCTCTGGTCTTCCAGCCGGTAGGCCAAAACGTGAGCGGTACATACATAACTGCCCTTTTTGAGCCTCACATCCAACATATCCTCCGCCACATAACTGCCCGGCTTTAACAGTCCTGTCTCATAAATCAGTTCCCCGGTATCATCCCGGTACAACGTAAGCCGGGTCAGCTTCCCATTCCGGGAGGGGTTCTCAAACAAAATATTTCCTTTGGAAGCCCCATCCGGGAATACGGGAGTGGAATTGATTGACATGGCAATCATGTTCTCCGACACCTGGCGGTTTAACTCCTTTTGCAGCTGCTCCTTTGCTGTCCCCGGCATGGCTCCCGCCACTGCCTCATCTTCCCAGCCATTTCCCGGCTCTGTTCCGGCCGTTAAAGCCACCCGTTCCCGGCTGCTTCTCAATGTCACAGTTACCGCCAGGACTACAACGCCCAGTACGGCCAGAAGAATCACTCCAGCCACAACCGCGGCTGTGTGTCTTCTGTGCCATCGCGGTTCTGCCCCTGGCTGTCCCATTCTTCCCTGTTTCGCCCCTGTATGTTTGACTTCTGTATGATTCTCCCGCATTACCGTGTTTCCTCATGTCTCTTCCGCCAGACCAGCCAGACCGTCCCCAAAAGCAGGACAAGCAGAGCCGCCGGGACCGCAATCACCCACCACCACAGATTGCCTGTCAGGGCATAGCTGGAACAGTGGGTCATTTCCTCGATTGTGACAAAGCCATCCTCGTCAAAGGACAGGTCCCAGTACAGTACGTCCCGGCCCGCGTCCTCATCAAATGTTAGAAAGTCCACCTTCTCATTTTCTCCAAATCCAAACTGGTCGCGGATCCGCAGGGTTGCCGCGCCCGGCAAAGGGCCGTGGTGGGTGATGGATAAGGGCTGTGAATGTCTCCACCAGAGATAGTTCCCCAAACCGTCTCCGTCCGGTAACTCCGGGGATATGTACAGGTTCGTGTCCACTGCGTTCTGGCGGTCCATATTCTGGGGATCAAAGGACCATTCATACCATAGTTCCTCCAGGTTATAAATCCGGGCCTTTAACGGCAGCTTGTGTTCCGAGGCATAATCAAATGCCGCCTTGGGCGCAGTCAGGGACTGCTCTGCGTGTGAACCTTTCAGGGTGTACAGCAGGCTGACCGCGCCTGTCTCAATGTCGTGCTCAACTCCGAAATCCAGTCTGCCGTAAGTCTCATGGATAAAGAGGCCGGAGGGGAGCAGAAGCTCCTGGTCCGTTCCCTGGATCACCACCCGGATATCTGCCGGCCACTGGACGGCTGCTTCTGAATAGTTATGTGGGACATATGCCTCCGACTTCCCGTCCGGGCGGTCCGGCACCTGGATCACCAGCTCTACGCCGTTCTCTCCGCTCACAACCCACAGCTCGCTGCTTCCGTATAAACTCTTATCATGGTCGGTAAAGGGCGGCAGGGAGACTTCTACCTGTTTCCCATCCAGGGCGGTCAGCTCCACCACAACCATGGCATTGTTCTCTATGGATTCTCCTACCACCGGATCCTGGATCTGCACCGCGTTGACTCCGTGAGGGGAGGATATAAGGATGGGCTGTCCCTGGTTGGTCGCTTGTCCCCCACCGTTTTCTCCAGTCGGAGGATTTTCCTCATGGCCGGAGGGAAGGGTCTGCCGGGCGGGCATGTCCGCCGCTGCTGTTGACTCGTCTGCTGTCTCCAGCCTTACCGGTGAGGATGGGGACTGTTCTGCGGTTCCGCCCGGGACCGCCTGATCCGCGGACTCCTGGGACGGCGCCGGGTTCCCTGGGCCATAGCCTCCGCTTGGCTTCGCGGCGCTACTGGGTTTACTGCTGTTCCCTCCGCCGCCGGAGGAACGTCTCCGCAGCATCAGCGTGACCGCCCCTTCATCCTCTGTCACATGGTATTCCAGGCTGTTGGAGCTGTAACCAATCCGGGAGGCCTCTATCTGATGGGTCTCTCCTAAGTCAAAACCGTCAAATTCTACGGTCCCATTGGGTCCGGTGGTAAGGGTCCGTTCGTCCACAGTGACCGCGGCTCCTTCAAGAGCGCTGTTGTTCTGATCTGTCACGGTAACCGTAACCTTACAATCCGATATGGACACGACTTCTCCGGACAGGACAACGGGACTCCCCGTATCCGCCAGGGCGGTTACGGGCACAAACGCGCACATTCCCGTGGCCAGGGCTGTTGACAGCTGCTTCTTCCATTGCTTCATCTCTATCTCAACCTTTCTTCATGTTCTTGTATTTCTTCATGTTCTGGCATTTATGCTTCTGCATGGCAGAGCGCAGGACCATCGGTGGAACCTTCTCTGGGTCCTGTATTCTGCCATGCAGGCGGAACGCTTCCGCCCGCATGTGGAATCTATTTATAAGGCTTCACGCCTACCGTGAAGGTGGGGGTGATGGTAAACTGGTCTCCGGCGCTCCAGCCCTGCCCGATCCGGCCAAAGATCTGCATGGTGACGGAGTTGCCTGTCTTGCCGGTGGCCTCCAGCTTTCCCTGGCTGCTGTCAAGATAGTAATTGCCGCTGATTGTACCGGATGTCAGCCAGTCTGCTGCCGTGGAAAAGCTGGCCGGTTTCGTGGTTTTCAGCGCGAACATCATGTTCTGATCGCTGTCTGTCCATGATGTAACCAGCTTCGGTGCCTTTCCCCCTGTCTTCGCCGCCGCTACAGCCACATCGGAAACCTTAACGAAAATTGGAACAATGGATTGATTCGTGATGGTGATGTTGCTGGACTGGGCCGTAACCTGGCTGGAGGGATCTGTTGCTATAATAGTGGGGTCAATATCGAATCCGACCGTGGTGGGCACCGTTACCTTCAACTGGGTCGCCACGATGGTCCCGGTAATTGTGGTTTTGCTGTTTCCCTCTCCCGTTCCGGTACCGTTCACTGTGGTTGTGGAATTACTGTCGGTGACGCTCATTGTCACATCGGGTTTCGTTGTCGCGGTGCCATATCCTCCGTCTGCCCATGCGGTTCCTCCCGCTGACAGTGTCAGCGCCATGGCCAGAGCCATAAGCTTTGCTTTTCTGTGCTTCATCTCGTTGTTACCTCCTGCTATTTTTTGTATTTTTATTGCATTTACCAGTCTTTTATAAGGGACTCACCTTCAGGTACGGTGTGACCTGGAAGCTGAAATTCCCAAAACTGCTGCCACTCATGAGCCGCCCATATATTTGAAGGGCTGTCTCTTCCCCCGGTTCAATCTCCGCCACCAGAACGGGCAGATTCCCGGCCACACCGCCATCCGCCTCCAGAGTCTCCGGGCCGCCGGGCAGAATCGCATACTGTTCAAATGCTTCCTCTGTCTCAAAGGTCTCCCCGGCGCTTCGCAGGGCCATGATGGCGGTTCCCGGCTCCGATACCTCGGCCAATGTCCCTACCAGACGGATTTCCTGGGGAGCTCCGGTCACGGGATGGTTCCTGATTTCCGATTCCACTGGATCCACCCTTATAATCTCCACTTTGACCGAGACAATGGAGTTGTTAATCACCATGGCCTCCGTTGGGCCGGTGAACTGGGACGAAACCTGACTGGTGACCGTGTCCTCCTCCCCCTCTTTCCCCGGCTCTACACGAAATCCGATCCGGCACGGAAGCTCCACGGACAGGATGTTGGCCTGTACAGTTCCTGTGAATTCCGAAGAGGCGCCTCCTCCGTCCGGCAGTGTCTCATCCCGGTACTCCATTTCCCGGGGGCCGGTATCCTGGGCACCGGCCGTCAGGGGAACGGCGCCCACAAGCAGGAGGGCGGACACTGCCAGAACGCAAATCCGTCTCCTGATATTCTTTTTTCCGGTAAACCGTTGCATTTATGTTGTCTCCTCCTTTCACCGGACCAGGGTCAGGGTGATTTCCGCCGCTGCCTGTCCGATATATTCCTCTGTGTCCATGTTGTAGGTGTAAAATATGGCGGTGCAGTCATAACGTCCCGCTTCCAGGGGCGATTTAAGGGGCGCGGATTCCACATAGGTTCCCGGCCGCAGGGCGCCTGTCTCATAGATCAGCTCCCCGTCCTCAAGCCGGATCTCCACCCGGATCAGTTTTCCCTGGTTGGACGGATTCTCAATCAGCCAGTTGACCGCCCCGCCGTCTGTTCCCAGGCTTCCAAAGGGTGTTGCGTTCACGGACATGGATAGCATTCCCTCCGCCACCACCTGGTCTAACTCTGCCTGCCGCTCCTCCATGCTCTTTCCGGGCAGGTCTCCAACAACCACATTGGCCTCGTAGGCAAGCCCTCCTGCTGTCCCCTCCTGCTTCCCATGTCTCATCCACAGGACGGCCAACGTCAATACGGCGGCAAGCAGCAGGAACAGGAGCGCATAAACCATCCGTCCTCTTCCCCGCTTTCCATCCGGGCCGTCCCGTATGGCCTGGGGTATTTCCTCTGGGGTAGTTCTCTTTAATTCCACGGATTCCTTCTCTCCTTAGGATGTATTTAATTCAGTATGTAGACGGTTATCTCGGCCGCGGCCTGCCCTATGTAGCTGCTGTCCGTGAGCCGGTACGTCTCAAATACGGCGGTGCAGTCATAAATGCCCTTCTCCAGCTCCACATCTAACGGGGCTGATTCTATATATTGTTCCGGGTCCAGATAGCCGGACTGGTAAATCTTCTCCCCCGTATCCTTCCGGTATACGGCCACGGTAAAACGGTTGTGGTTTTCCGGCGGATTCCCGATCATCAGATTGCCTTCCGACGCTCCATCCTCAAAGCAGGGGGTAGCGTTTACGGAAAATGTCACAAGGCCCTCGTCTACGATCTGATCCAGCTCCCCCTGGCGTTCGGCCGGGTCCTTTAAGCTGCCGATCTGTACATTGGGGTCCGCCGCCAGCACCGGCTGTGGTACTTCCCCGGGCTTTCGAAGAAGCCATACCGTACAAAGAGCGGCCGCCGCCAGCAGAAGGATGAAAAGGATCAGCCACGCCGCATGGCTGTTTTGTTTTTGTTTCACTGCGTCCCACCTCCTGTCTCCGTGACCCGGATGTTGATTTCGATCTGCAGGCTGCCGGCCGGTTCCTTTCCCGTAAACAGTTCAATACGGGCGATAACCGGATATTCCCCCACCGGCAGCTCCTGGTTTAAATCGAGGGTTTCGATGTACTGCCCCGGCTTCACCAGCCTGGTATTGCCCAGAAGATCGCCGGACTCCTTCAGGTACAGCCCCAGACGGCTGGAATATTGATTCCCTTCCGGATTCTCAAACTGGATGTTGCAGGCGCGGGTCTGGCTGGGAAATGTGGGAATCTGATTTAAGATAACCTGATAGCTCCCCTCCTCCACCTCCTTGCCCTCCTGGGCATGAAGCGTCCCGTTTTTTGCCCTGCTGTCCGGCAGAATGTCCATCTGTGCCTGCAATGGATCCGGCAGGCGCAGAATGCGGTAGTAGGACGCCAGGAAGATTCCGCCCGCCGCCAATACGATAAGCAGCACCGCAAGGAGAATCCGCCTCTTCCAGGTCCCGGCCCGCACTACCTTCTGGGGGCTTCTGCGGCTTCTTCCGGTTCTTCTGTTTTCATTTTCTTCCGATGTCATGTTCCTCTCCTGACGTCATCTTCTATTTTGCCTCAACCTTAACTGATGCATTATCCGCGTCCTCTTTTGATATGCTGTACTCATACAGCACATCGTAGCCGAACTTCCCATTGTTATCCGACAGGACTGCGCCGTAGTCCATGCAATACTGATAGGAAAAGACTCCGCTGGCGCCCAGTTTTCCGCCGAACGGTATGGTTCCCTTTGCCGGATCGTAATAATATTTAATGCTTGGGTAGATGTAACCGCCATAGCTTACATTGCCCAGCCACAGGTGCACATTTTCCTTGTATGCATCATCTCCGGTCACTGTCACGCTTTGGGCTACCGGCGCCAGCTTATGAGTAGCGCCGTTGGTTCCCTTTTCCCACGGTGTGACCTTGGATATGTTGAAATCTATGGGATATGGGTTCTCATTCTTCCATGTCACGGTGGCAGAGCTGGCCTGCTCCTCCTGTCCGGGCTTGAGCTGCATGGAAGCGGCTACCGGCAGGGTCACGTTCAGCGTCTTCCCGGTGACAGCATTTATGGTTATGGTATACTCGTATACCGTCCCTCCCTGGTCTATTCCAAGGACAAAGTACCGGGGGCTAGAGCAGTTGTAGGCGGCCGCATTATAGAAGCCGAGCGTCGGATTTACGCTTACGGAATCGTTCCTGTTAGCAAGGCTTAATTCTTTCCCGGCCAGATTGAACGCCACGTTTTGATTGGCATTATCCGTACCGTATTTGTAGTAATTTGCAGTGATATCCGTCGTCCGTCCGAGGGTGAGCGTATCATCACTCCCCAGGAGAGCCAAATCTGCGCTTCCCACCTGTTCCAGATACAGGAACTTACCTCCGGTTACCGTTGTTGTACCGTAGGAAAGAGCTGTCCCCTCCACCGGTGTAAATGCCTTTGCCGCCGCCTGAGTCGGTACAAAGCAGGGATAACCCAACGTGGGTGAATCATCGCTGGCGGTATACCAGATCCGGCCGGTCCCGGTGTGTTCGCTGGTGTTGAGCAGTTGGGTGGCCCGGAAGGTCTTCATCTGGGCCGTGGTCTGACCGGTGACGTTGGATACGGGATTGCTATTCGCTCCCGCTTTATCCGAATCATAGTAGCAGGCTGTCACGGTGGCGTTCAGGCCTCTGGGAGACACGATGTGGCCGGAACCTGCGCGGTATGTGCTTGTAGCAGCCGACGCGGCGGCCGCGTTATAGCAGCTTTTCACGGTTGAACCGTTCTCGGCGCTTCCGGCTATTCCTCCGTTGTGGAGCGCGTTGGTCCCGTTTGAATCTGAGATGTCCGCAAAGTTGGCGCAGTATTCCACCGTGGACGCAGTAAGCTGTCCTACGATACCGCCTGTGTAGTTATTCCCCGCCTGTCTCGCAGCACTGACCGGTATCCAGTTCATACAATACCGGATACTGGCATTGTTCTGGGCCAGGGCAACAATACCCGCCATATGGTCAGTCGTATTTTCAGTAGCGGTGATTTTGCCCCGGACCGAAAGTCTGCTTACGCTTCCCCCGTTCAACACCTGTATAAAGCTCACCGAAGTACTGCCGCCCGGTATATACAGATTGTCCAGCTCTCCATCTGCCAGGCTTCCTGAATACGTTCCAATGGGGACCCAAATCAGGGCCTTGGTTACGTCCCCCGTGTTGGCGCGGCCTGAAAAACGGCTTCCGAACAGATCCAGCTTGTTCTTTCCTATATCCGCATTCCGTTTGCTGTAGTTGCTGGAATCCGTGTTCACCTTGTATGCCAGCCAGGCAAGCTGCTCCGGGCTGGTAATCTTATAAGCGGTTGTGCTGCCGTCTCCTTCGGGTTTCGCCCCATATGCGTCCACCCAGGCCCCAGGCTCGCTCCAGTTGGCTGCCGCGTCCATCTTCCCGTTGGTCTCCGCAAACACCGGATAGCCGCTGTTTTCACTTCCGCTTGACGCCTCACGCCAGACAGTACTTGATACGACGCTTAGATCCGGCGCTCCGTTCAGCTGATAGGCCAGGCCCCACTGCTTCATCTGCGCGGTTGTGCGTCCTCCACGCATAAAACTGTCTGCGATAGTGATACCAGTCAGTTTGTCCTCATCAAAGAAGTTATTGCTGGCTGTGCCGCCATTTTCTAATCCGAACACGCCTTGCGATAGACCAGAACCCATGCCCGTCCCGCAGGAGTAGTTGCTGGTAACGCTTCCTTTCGTGATTGTGCCTGCCACACCGCCGCAGTATACCTTCTCAGAACCTCCGGTGGTAGCGCCCGTGTTGTAATTGTTCCGTAATATACCTCCGCTTACGTTTCCCACCAAGCCTCCGGCATAGATAGTATTCGTGCTGTTCCCAACACTCACGGTTCCTATATTGCGATTCTTCTCTGCGGTACCGCTTGGCAGCCAGCCCAGTATCCCTCCAGCACTATTATTCGCCAAAAGATACATAAGCCCGATTGCCCCGGTATTTTCACAGCCGCTTACGGTACTTGCTCCCCCAGCGGTACCCGCAATCCCTCCTGATCGGGCTATATAGTCTGGGCTGCCGGCCTTTACCTCCCCTGTATTCTTACAATCTTTTATGCTGGATCCGTTTACATATCCGACAATCCCTCCGGACCGCTCTCCATAGGTAACCGTTCCACTATTGTCACAGGAAGCTATCTGTGTGTTGGTCTCTACCAGTCCCGCAATCCCTCCCGAGTAATAACCATATGTGATTGCCCCGGTATTGGAACACCCCGTGATCCTTGCGCTGCCCAGGGCATTCCCTACGATGCCTCCGCTGTATCCCCACCGCGGACTTGTCTGATTAATCGTTCCCCCGTTCTTGCAGCCGGATATCGTTCCCCCGTTCAAGGCCCCCACAATTCCGCCTGCCCCATAGTCTGACAAACCTGATACACTCACAGTTCCATCGTTCTCACAGTCTGTGACTGTGCCGTTCTTTACCACTGCCGCGAGACTTCCCGCTATCTGCTTGTTATTCCTTTTTACACGGCTGTTTCCGCCGACTGTCAGATTGGTGAAACTGGCTCCTGCTGTGTAGCCAAACAGCCCGTTATACATTCCGGTCCCGTCCACGCGCAGATAATCGATGGTGCGCTGGGCCGCCGCTGTGCTGTCTGGGCTGCTCACACCCTTCACAGAGCCTTTATAGTAAATTTCCGGAGTAGCCGCAGCACTCGAATCTGTGCTTTCACCCGCCGTATATCCGATGGGCTTCCAGGCCAGGGCCTCCGCTGCATCGGTAGCTGCGTTTCCTGTCTTGGTTCTTCCGGTGTACTCTCCGCCAAACAGATCAATATCCGCCACAATCAGGGCGTTATAAGCCTCGCCGGACGCGGACGCCGGATGGTTGACCTGATAAGCCAGCCAGGCCAGGTCCTCCGGAGAGTCGATGACGTAATAGCTTGTCCCTCCCACCGATGATACCGGCGGCTTGTCCGCTATCTCTCCTACGGATTCCCAATCTGTAACCGTACCAAGAGTGCCCCATTCCGGATACACGCCTTGGGGCGAACTGACGGTCCAGATGGTGCCGCTGCCCGTCTTTTTTCCGTTCATCAGGTATGCTCCATACCAGCTTTTCAGCTTGTCCGCCGGAAGGGCCGTTGTGCCTGGAATGCTTTCTGTATAGGGGGGACTTGTGCTTTCCAGGTATACGCAGTTGCTGACTGTGCTGCCTGTCCTTGTAATGCCATAGCGTTTTGTTATTGGTGCGGACATGCTTCCGGAAAAATAGCAGCCTGAAATGACTACTTTACTCGTATAAGCGCTCCCTATGTATGTCACTCCTTGTCCGGAACATTTTTCGTTCGCACTCATGGTTCCGTCTCTGTAATAGCAGTTCCTTATCTCAGCTTTCGTGGTTGTACCATCAATCCAGCCGGTGATTCCGCCAAGGCTATTATTGGAGCCGCTGGAGCTAATGTTCGCGGTAACCCCGCAGTACTCCACAATCCCATTCTTCATTTTTCCGACAATTCCTCCGGCCCATTCTGTGCTTGACACCGCGCCGGCGTTCAGGCAGTTGGAGACCTTACCGCCAATCATTTCTGTAATCAGGCCTCCGGTCCCGGTGATCTTGCAGGTATTGTCCTGTATGACTCCATCAACCGTTCCGTTCAGATAGCCAAATAGCGGATTGCCGGACAGATAGGAAATCGTCCGTTTACCCCCTTGAAATGTTCCTTTATATGTATTGGCTTCACTTACTCCTATGCTGGACCAGGGGATCGGGCTTGACGCGCTTCCTCCCCGGCTGCTTCCCGTCAGGTTTATATCTGCCGTCACTGTCCCGTTTATTGTGGTCTTTCCGCTGTTGACCTGGGACATGAACCAGGCAAGATCATCCGCATCTGTGAGCTGGTAAGCGCCGGACGTCTGCGTCGGCGCTTCCACGGTGGCTCCGAATACATACCAGTCCTTTATTCCAGATACAAAATCGGGAAAGCCGTCGTTTCCTGCCTTAGTTATCCCGTCTGATTTTGTCTGCTGATTCCATACATGATTCGGATAGTAGTGGCCTCCGGTCGCATTCAGCTGCCAGGCAAAATCAGCAGTGCGCATCTGTGCTGCGGTTTTTCCCGTGCCATTTCCATAACTGGTCACAGAAGTACTAGATGTAGTGTCGTAATAACAGTCTGTGACGCATGGTCTGTCGCGCTCCATTCCTATAATGTATGCCGTGTATTTTGTTCCCTGGGCGCTATTATTGAGAGTGACTGACGTATAGCAGTTACTGACTCTTCCTGTATCATAGCATTGTCTTCCGGCAATTCCCCCAACAAAGGTAGACGCTTTGGCAGCCACTCCATTATTATTTGTGATCTCGCCACGGAAATAGCTGTCTGTTACGGATGAATCCGCCCGCAGATCCCCCACCAGGCCGCCAAAGGTACTGAAGTAGCTGGTGCTTCCTGCCTTTATTAATGTTATATTTCTGGCTCCACAGTTTATCAGCTTTGTATTATTTTCGGCATAGCCAACAATGGCTCCAACGGTCTCGTGGGGAGATCCACTGGTTGTGGAGGTGATTTCTCCCCTATCCAAAATTACGTTTTTAATGGTGGCATTCTCGGTTATTCCAAACAGTCCAAGGGATGCCTTGACCGAATCACCGCCGCTAAACGACTTATTTATCTTCATGTTGGATATGATATGATATCCGCCGTCAAAGGTACCCGCATAGGGATTCACAGTTGTTCCAATCGGAGTCCAGTTGGACACGCCTGACAGGTTTATATCCGCGGTCAGTACTGCATTGGTATTCGTATAAGTACCGTCATTCACCTTTGCTGCAAAATCTGTCAGCTGGGCTGCGTTTCCAATATTCACGGTCGCCGCCCTGGTATCCGCCAGAGGTGTTACAGACAGGGAAAAACTCTTTGAGATTCCCCCAAGCTCGGCAGTCAGGCTGCCGGATATGGATTGATTCTCTGAAGGCAGAGACTCCGGTTCCTGCGATTCGGACACCGGTTCTTCCGAAATACTGTCTGTGGGCGCGCTTTCCTCCGGTACACTGTCTGCCGGTGCGCTTTCCTCCGGTATAGCTTCCTCCGACCGGTTTTCTTCCACCAGCGGTTCTTCTATTCGGATTCCACTGTCCGGCTGTGCCGCCAGCGCGCTGACAGGAGCCATGCCTCTCAGCATGCCTCCTGCCAGTATCACCGCTATCAGACATAGCACCGGGCGGCTTATCCGCTTATATTTCATTTTGATCTGGTGTTTTCTCGATTTCATCTTCCAGACTCCTTATTCTAAAGTAACATTTGAGGTTTCATCCGGCGGCACGGTTTCCGATGGTAAAAGGTCATCTGCAGTTTCCTCTTCCAGCGTGTTTTCTTCGGAACCGTCCAGTTCAGAATCTTCTATATAGTCCGGTTCGTCCGCGGTCATCCCGGTTTCATCCGGATATACCTTGGACTCCTCTGTAACCCCTCCGCCGTTTAACGTCTCCTGCGCTGCCGAGGAAGATTCTTCCTCATCATGCTCTGCGTCCGGCATTTCCGCGCGGCTCTCATCCGATGGCAAAATCGCGGTCTCTTCTTCCGAATCTTCCGGTTCCGCTGTCTCTTCTGCCAGGTCTTCTGACTCCTCTTCCTCTTCTGCCGGCGCTGTTATTGCCTCGCTGCCGGAGGCATGAAAGACCGCCCGGTTGTCATCTGTAATGGATACTGCGCCGTCTGCGCTCCACTTGATTTCCTCCCCATCAATCTCCGCAGGTAAAGCAAAGCCGGTTTCTGCCGCGGTCAGGGCATCCGTTAAAGTGATATCCTCCGGCAATACCAGGGCTATGGCCGAAGCGCTGGACCGCAGACGGAAGGTTTCATTCTCATGATTCGCAAAATAGGATATCTGGGGATACGCATTCTCGGTATAATGCCAGTTTTCACCGGACAGCCCGCTTTCGTCCCCAATGATCCGGATCGTATTCTGTCCTATGGCAGAAGCATCCTGTGCGCAGGCAATCTGCCGGTCATAGATACATCCGTTCAGGATTCCTGTCTCCTCCCGGCTCCTTCCTACAAATGCATATGGCTCCTCACAGTGTTCACCCATGATACAGGTAGAAAAGCAGTCCTGGAGTTTTCCTGCATGAATGCCCACAAAACCTGCACTGATTCCACTTACATCCACAATGCCCGAAGCATAGCTGCTCTCCACACGGGTATCTTCCCCCAGAAAGCCGCAAAATCCCGCTGCCAGGACCTCCGCCTCCAGAGTGTCCGCTTCCTCTCCACCCATGTTCATGAAGGAAAAACATTCTGTAATCAGGCTCTTGCCATCCATCTGTGCAACCAGACCTCCAGCCACAATCTGCTGTGCTGTCACCTCTATAAAATAGGCGTCTTCGTCTTCGTCTTTTTCGATTTCAGGTTCTGTTTCCTTAGGAAGGATCTCTTCCGGAAGGGTTTCCTCCTGAAGGCATTCCTCCGGGTCCGCCAATCCAGGTTTACTTCCGCCAGCCCCAGCTCCACCCTGTGTATTTCCTGAATCTTTCGATTCTTCTTGGGACGGCGTATCAACCGTAGGTTTCTGCTCTGGTTCTGTCTCTTCCGGTACACCGGTTCCTTCTTCACTGCCGGAAGGCGTTTCTGTATCGGTTTTTCCTTCTTCTGGGTCAGGGGTTTCCGGCTGCTCTGAATCCGTCGGTTTTTCATCGGGATTGCCGGTGCTGTCTCCACTGCCGGTATTATCACCGGTACCGGAATCTCCGCTGCCAGCGCCCTCGTCTGTGCTGTTGTTATCTCCGCTGCCGGAACCGTCCCCTGTGCTGGAACTGTCTCCGCTGCCGGAACTGCTTCCTGAATTGGAACCGTCTTCGCTGCCAGCTCCGCTTCCCGAATTGGAACTATCTTCGCTGCCTGAACCACTTCCTGTGCTGGAACTGTCTCCGCTGCCGGATCCGCTTCCTGAACTGGAACTGTCTCCGCTGCCGGATCCGCTTCCTGTGCTGGAACTGTTTCCGCTGCCAGAATCCGCCCCCGTACTGGAACTTCCTCCGCTGCCGGAATGATCCCCCGCGCTTGAACCGCCGCCTATACTGGCCACAGTCATTACACCCGATTCCATGCGGCCCATTGCATAAAACGAATGCTCCCGTCCTGTGGCAAAGCTCCTGACAGGACTGTAGGCCAGCGGAACCAATTCATCCTCTACCTCGTGTTTTTCTACTTTATCAGACACGGAATCCGTCTGCTTTTGAGCACGATTCTCTTTATGAGTCTCAGTCTCTTTTTCCGGCAGCCTTGGCTTCTCTGTTTCTTCTACGGCTTTTGTTTCTTCTATTTTTGTTTCTTCTATAACTATGTCGTTCGATGCCGTAGGTGCCTCTGTCTCCGGCTGTTCCGTTTTCTGCTCTGTTGTTTCATCCTGTGCTCCGGTCTCGTCTGTTCCCGGTTTTGTTTCCAGATCTGCCTCGTTTTCCACATCAGATGGATCCGCCTCTGTGGCATCCGGGGCTGCCTTACCGGCATCGGATGGGGTCGCCTTACCGGCTTCAGACGGCGTTGCCGTCACCGTATCATCAGAGTCCAACACAAGCATGGCCGGTTGGGGTGTATCTATGTATAGTTCTCCCACAGTCCCGCAGGAGGTTATCTCCGTATCCACTGCGTAAGCAATCAGAGCCGCATAGCCGTCCACCGCTTTCTCTCCATCGTAATAGGTATACGGATGCCGGATGCTGCATTGATCAAGCAGAAGATTCTCAATCTTCGCGCCTTTTGTGACACCAAACATCGGGCGGTCCAATCCTTCCACCACATGTCCGTCTCCATCCATCCGGCCGGTAAATGGGTGATAATTCGACCCGATGGGCCAGGAACAGCCGGTCAGGTCCAAATCCGCTGTCAGGCGGTACCGCCCTCCCAGATCATAATCCGGGCTGTCCTCATCCAGCAGGTACTGCTCCCATTCCTCCGGCGATGATATTTCAATCCATTCCCTTGTCCTGGCGCCGCTCATACCCACTCCCATCAAAAGGAGAGCCCCAGTCAGTCCCCCGATCACTCCCAAGCTGACAAGGAATGGAACATGTCTTCTAGTTTCAGTTCTTCTTTTGCTTCTTCCGCGATTCATCTCTTATTACTCCCTCCAATGGATCACAATCATCTATCTTCTTTTTCCTGCCTTTGCGAACGGTTTCTCCGCACAATCATAGTAACCTTTCCCAGTATGTCCTCTTTTTTTACCGTACCGACCTGTGAGTACCGGCTGTCTAAGGATTCCCCACGGTTATCCCCCAGAACAAAGTAGTGTCCGTCCATCACGGTCAATGGGGCGCTTTCATTCCAGCGACGGTCCGGAATTGTCACATATGGCTCCCTTACCATCCTGCCATTGACAATAATCCTGCCATCCTGATCCACCGAAACGGTGTCCCCCGGAAGTCCGGCCACCCGTTTCACGGTATGCCCCTTTGTCCCCGGCTGGGTAAATACGATGATGTCCCCGCGTTTTATGTCCGTATCTGTACGTGAATAAAGAATGACATCCCCTGCCTGCAGGGACGGATACATGGAGTCTCCCTCCACCCTGTCGATTCCAGCTGTTACAAAAAGAACAGCTGTCAGTCCTGACAATAAGAGGAGGGCTGCTGTCAGCCATAAAAAACGCCGGTGTCTGCGGCGTATATTCAGCCGTCCATGTTCCAGATCAATCCGGTGGGACAGATTTGCGATTATATCCTGCAATCTGCCCTCCCCCCAGCCCATATACAGGTGGAAAAACAGGACTGCGGCCAGAATACCGCCCTGCAGCATCCCTGCTCCTTCCTCTTCCATTCCATTGTCTGAAATGGAGTCCCCATGGCCCGCGGCTGTCCGGAGCTCTTCCAGTTTTTTATCCTGTTCCCTGATCCGCTGTTCATATCCCTCATACTCTTTCTCCAAATGATCCTGGAGTGCTGACAGATACTCCAGAACCTGTGTCTCATCATAGCCACCAAGCATCCGTATCTTAAATCCCGGTACTTTCCTGCGGGAGCGTCTTCCCGCCCCCACCTTCCGGCGTTGAAACGCTTCCTTTGACACGGCCGCTCTTTCCTTTCCCCTCTGCTTTCAGACAAAATAAAAAGCTGGCATGGACAGCCAGCTGCACATATCATGCAACTGGCTGACATACTGCCTGATCGCAGGTTAGTCCCTCTAGTTTTGTGTCCTTACCTTTCAGTAAGTATACCGGTTCCCTATTTAGTTTCATTCAGAACATATTTAATAATATGTCCTAAAAAAGAAGGCAGGATCGTCCGTACCGCGGACCATCTGCCATTTATATTCATTCTCCGGCAGGGAAAACGCAGTTTCGATGCCTCCTGCCTGTTTTATATGCACAAAAAAGAAGGCGATAGCTGAATCGTTTATCCCCCTCTCTTAAAAACAGGTAAAATATCCCCTCATATATCCAATTTCTGACAGCATGTATGATAGAAAGAACTTGCTTTTTCCCCTGTCTTGTTGCATAATGAATATGTATTAACATTTTCTTAATTTTTTTAGGACATAATATTAAATATGTCTTATTTTTTTACTCAACTGCTAAAACACAACCCCATTCTCGTAAGACTTTTTATATATTCCAGGTTACTTGTAGCCGTATAAATCCGGGTGGTATCCACCGATGCGTGTCCCAATATATCCGCCAAACGGACAATGTCTTTTTCCAAACGGTAGTAGGTCAATGCAAACAAATGGCGGAGATTATGTGGAAATATCTTATGCGGATCCACATTGGCCGCAGCACTTAACTGCTTCATGGCCGCCCATATATTGCCGCGGCTTAACGGCCTGCCGGTACGGGTGATAAATATGGAGCCGGAAAAAATATGCTGCTTTTTACAATAGCGCCGCAGCAGTATAACCAACTGCTCCGGAAGCAGTACCTGGCGCTCTTTTCCCTTGTTTACCACCAGTGCCACCCCTTTCTTCAAAGTCTCTGTGGTAATAAATCTCACTTCCCCCACCCGGATTCCGGTGCTGCAGATGGTCTGTAGTAAAAGGTTTAAACGCTCATCCTTTTTTTCCATCGCCGCTTCCAGTAACCTCTGGTACTCCGCTTTTGTCAGTTCCTTCTCCACCTCACGGAATGTACTGTGCTGCACCCGCAGCAGATTGACGCGGCAATCCTGCCACCCCAAAAAAGAAAAGAGTCCATTGACTGACACCAGCATGGAATTGGCACTGGTTCCTTTATAGTTCGTTGATAAATACGTTTTATACTCCACCACGCATGCTTTGCTGATTTCCTTGTTTTCCGGCAGGTATTCATAAAATGTCCGGATATCCCGCATATATTTGCTGATCGTGTTCTTGCTGCACTCCCGTTCCATCAAACTGATCTGATATTCCTCTATGTGTTTTAGTGATAAACTGTATTTTTGATCCATCGTTTTGTTTACTCCTTCTCGATTGTCCTTTTATTGACAGGCTATAATACAAAATTCCCAGACCATAGGATGTCTGGGAATTTTGCCTGCTATGGATTTCACCCCATATTTTGGTAAAAAGTCCGAGTTTTTATTCAGCTTATCACTATTTTTTCAATACGACAATAAAGGGGGGGATATACATCATATGGTTCCGATTCATCTTCACTTCTTATTATTTTATTCTCTGCCACTAAAGTTTTCTTAGAGTGATCCCTTCTATTCCTACGCCACCATGACATATCCCATACCCCACAAAAATGGCAGAGTTTCTCCCTGGCGGCAGTTTGTAAATCAATCCGTTATATTGGCGGCGGCCTGTTCTTTACCTGATACAGCAGACTGCTCCTCCCACCATTCGTTCTCCATCGCTGTTCTTTTTCCACCAGTCCCGCCTTTACTAAATCGTCAAGCGCACGCTCTACTGTCCTTCTGGAAAGCTGCAGCTCCCTGGCGATGGTTCCTATTGATGGATAACACATCCCGTTACGATCGGACCGGTCCTTTAGATACATATAAACTGCCTTAGCCCGATGAGGCAGATCCATTGAATAAATTGTTGAGAAATATCCCATACCTTCACCCCCTAATCCGTCCGTATTGGCGGACGCCATGGTTTATTTGCAGTATGTTTCTCATCTTCAAAGTCTTCCAGCGGCATGTCATCTACGTCTTCTTCCTCTAACTGTCTCCGGAGTATCTCCTGTTCCAGCTCCAATCTGTCTGCATAGTAAACCGGCCGTGTAATATGCTGCTCCATTTCATATTCATCTTCAAACTCGATCCCCCATTTGAAGAACAGGCGTAACTCTGTGCGCATCGGATGACAGCCTGTCTTGGCCAGTATAAAATGCCCTTTGGGAAGCGCCTTGAGTTCATCCGGCGTCATAAGCGGACGCCCAATCATCTGGAGGCTCTGGCTGGGATCATTCTTTCCCCGGCTAATGGAACCTGACAAGACCGTTTTATTTCCCAATGCTTTAGATAAAATCTCTGCACTTTCCGAGTTAGGTGCAAACCCCCCAAACAAAATTCCCTGACAATTATCAACAACGATTTCACTTCCCTCTTTTCCATAGTTTTTTTGAAGCTGGGCAAAACTTTGTATGATCGGTACCATACTGATCCGCCTGGAGCGTCCGGCCGAAAACAACATCTCCAACGACTCGATTTTTGGTATGGTCCCGATCTCATCTCCAAAGATAACCACACGGTTTGGAAGCTTTCCTCCATGTTCATCTGCTATAGACAGCATTTCCCGGTATACCTGCTGTAAAAACAGGCTTACCATAAAATATTTTGTATTGTCCTCCTCTGGTAATACAATAAAGATGGCAGACTTGGAATTGCAAAATGTCTCCGTGTCCATCTCGCTGTCAAAACACAGGATCTGCTCCATCTCCGAATCCAGAAATGCATTTAAGCGTGACATGGCGGTGGAGAGTACGGAGGACATGGCCTGATCCGCTGTGTTTAACGCTGCCCCAGCAAACCATTTTGCCTTATGGTCTGCCGGCAGCTTCTGCATCAGCAGCTGAAACTGGTTCTTTCCCTTCACCGGCGACGGGGCAAGCAAATCCTGAATCAGTTTAAACACACTCACGATATGACGCTGCTCTCTGGGACAGTATTCGGATATCAGCAGAATCACACTGGTGAGCAGCCCTTCCGCCGCATCATAGAAAAATGCATTCTGTCCATAAGAGGAGGAATCTCCTCCTCCGGAGCTGATGATGGTTTTGGCGGTTATCTTCGCATACTTCTCTGCCTTGGCCTTGTTCGCCAAGTTTGTCGGATCCTCCAAATACAGATCCATATATTTGTTTACCATTCCAAGGATATTGTCTCCATCCGACCTGGTCGGGTTTCTTAAATCCAGAATGGAGATATTGTAGCCATAATATTTTCTCGCAATATTGGCATAGTTTCTGTACAGATCCCCCTTTGTATCAGTGCAGACAAAACTCATCCCGCTGGCACAGGCATACTCAATACACGGGTATAGAAAATTAGCTGTTTTTCCAACGCCTGCCGCTCCGATCATCAGCAGGTGGATATCACCAGAATCTATGAGCGCTGTCACACCCCGCGGCGTGAATTTAGCGCCTACCACAAGTCCCTGAATTTCCGGCAGGTTTTTTCCTTGTCTCCACAGCTTTGGCTCATAAGCCACATAGGCAAATGTCTTTTTAATCTCCGACTCACTGGCAAACCGGGCCGTTCCATACTGTCCATCTCCTACAGTTTTTGATTTAATCCCATTCAGCGAATAATGATTGGCCAGGAACGGAATGATTCCAAACATCACAAGCATACCGATACCGGCACATACCAGCAACACAAGCTGATTTCCCTGCATTTACTCCCCCTTTCCAAAGAACAAGTACACAACATGCTATCCACAAACCAGGCTTATCTCCTTTTCCACTCCCGGCTTCTCCTGGAACACTTCTGCCGGCTGTCCCGGCTGCCCGTGGGCGGCCTTACAGTCCTCATTCCAATCTTTACAAACCGAACGTTCTTCCTTTGTATCCTGATATCCCTGTGCCCGCAGCTCCTCTGTGATACGCCTCATTGCTTTTATCCCCGGGGCATCATGATCCAGGCACAGGCGCACTGCTTTCAGGTTTGGATTATCCATCAGCAGCTGAAACATAGCCTGACTACCCACACCGCACAGCGCCACATAGCTGTGATCTTCCCAGCCTTCCTTGTGGAGCGAGATATAAGAAACCAAATCAATCGGCGCTTCAAATACATAGAGTGTATCGCCGCTTCCCTTCCAATGAAAACTATACCGAGGATCACTCCCTTCGATATTTCCGCGATAGCTGATTCCGTAAGTGTAAATTCCCTTTTTATGTGCATGCCTGGCGGTCCCGTCTCCATCTTTTCCTACAAAGATTGCATTGTGGAATTGTTTCGTACCATCCTTTGAAGGTTCCAGACTTTCATAAAGCAGACCCTTTCTGACAAAAGCATCCACAACCTCCCGGTCCAGAAACCGGCTTTTCAACAGATATGCGTATACACGCCGCATGTTTTGGTTGGCTGGCGGCAGGATAAACGGTGCCTTTGGTTTTTCTTCTCTCCGGCTCTGTTTATATACGGCTCCCTGCTCCCCGTTCAAAAGCATAGTAACTGCATCCGGATAGCTTTTTCCATAAAAATATTGGATAAAGCTAATCGGACCACCGCCTTTTTCTTCCGCATGATCATACCAGGTATTTCCCCGGACCGTGATACTATGATCACTGCTCAAACGCCACTCCCGTCCGGCGGGAAGCAGTTTCTCCCGGTTCGACTGTAAAAAATCCACCAGATCCACGGAACCGGCCCGCTGCTTCTGTTCCTCTGTAAAATGTACATATCCCATGGTTCCTCCTCCCTATGTGATCAATATAAAATTTCCTGCGGCTCATGATCCTCCTCCTTATGACCCTGGGCCACTTTCTTCTCCCGGATTTTACGCCGCAGCTTCCGGTCCACATTCATGCGTCTTGCCCCTTCTCTCCGTTCTTCCTCCTGGAATATCCGGGTCAGTTGGTGCAGAAGGCGGGTAGCTGACAAAAAGACGGACGGATCCTGGAATGAATCCAAATGCTCCAGCAGAAATTGGGCATAGATATTTCCCTGAGCCGCCGCTGCCTCCAGCAACGGAATGGCCTTTTCCCGGTCTCTTGGCACATCCCGTCCGCAGAGATATAACTTTCCCAGAGCATACTGGGCGAACTGGTTTCCACGGCCTGCACATCTTGAAAGCCATGCAACCGCTTCTTCCACACGTTTAGGAACATCTTCCCCCTGCAGATACAACTTTCCCAGCTGGAATTCTGCATACTCGTTTCCGCCTTCCGCCGCACGTTTAAAATAGTCGATTGCCTGATCAACATCTTTTGGTACATCCTCTCCCACCAGAAACAGTTTTCCCAGCCTGTATAATGCAAACGGATGATTGGATCCGGCCGCTGTTTCTAACCAGGCCACCGCTGCCTCCACATTCTTCTCTGTCAATTCCCCGGACAAATACAGACAGCCAAGACGGTACGCGGCATAGTCATGTCCTTTCTCGGCGGCCTGTTCAAACAATTCCATTGCGGCTTTTATGTCCTGTGATACAACCTCTCCTTCCAGATACAGCTTCCCCAGTGTATAGACAGCGGCTGTGTTTTCTTCTTCTGCGGCTTTCTGAATCCATTTCACCGCCTGCTTCAAATCTCCTGTCCGGTTTTTCAGCCAATGACGTGCCAGCGCATACTGAGCATTTATATTTCCCAGCTTGGCGGCCTTCTGCCAATACGCTTCTGCTTTCCTCTCATCCTTCTCTGCTCCCGTACCGGTATAGAGCATCTGCCCCAGGCGGTATTGCAATTTATCATCATGGCTATCTGTCTCCAGCGAAAGAAATCCTTGAAAAGCGTGTTTAAAAAAAGAGGAAGCTCTCTGTCCGTCCGGCTCCGTTCCTATCCCATCACGGTACATTTTTGCCAGTTCATAACTCGCATAAGGATTTGACTGTTCTGACGAACACCGGTAAAGCCTGAGCGCCTGTTGGTAATCCTGCTCCACTCCCTGGCCCCGATAGTAAAGTCCTGCCAGAGAATATTGTGCGTACTTGTGATTCTGCTCGGCGGCACGCATGAACCATTTTGCTGCTTTTATATCATCCTGTTCGGTCCCCAAGCCTGCTGCATAGATCTTTCCAATTCTATATTGCAGATACGGTCTCTGTTTTTCTTTTGCCGATGACTCCGCAGCAATAAAAGCAGCAAGTGCTTTTGCATACCACTCCTGTGCTGCCTCCCAATTCATCTCCCGGCCCAGTCCGTCTGCAAACATCCGTGCAAGAGCATACATGGCAAGTGCATTTCCCTTTTCCGCCTCCTGTTGGAATAGTTGGAATGCCTCCTCAAAGTCCGGTTCTGTCTCTTCACTCCCATATAAGCAGGACCGAGCTTCCCGATACGCATCGCTCCACTTAATATAAAACTGATTTTCAGCAAACACTTTTGAATTGCCTGCTTTTTCCGGCAGATTTATTTCCATCAGCTCTCCGCGAGACTCAAGCTCTTCCAGCCCCTCATCTCCACCTTCTCCCTCAACCAATTCCATTGGTTCCGATCTCTCCTCCAGTTCCGGCTCCTCTGGTATTCCGTCAAATAAAAAATGATGACTGCCAATCTGTAACGCTTCGGCAATCACCATGTTTTTTATACTTTTAAATTGAGGTTGTTTGGACAGGGGCGGAAGCGGCGGACAGGTGCCGGAATAAAACTGCGCGATCTGGTTATTCCATTCGCCCCATGCTTGATACAGTTTTTTCACCCTTGGTTCCTTTGCCAGCTCATCGACAATCTGATCGACCAGCTTTTTTACATCCGCCTTCAGATAACCATATACCTTCTTCCCGCTTGTCCTTTGCAGACGCTCTGCAAGCTGACTGATTTTGCTTTCAATCTCCTGATTCAGCAGCACACCTTGCTCCAGTTGAGACGCCAGCTCTTTCATCACGATAGCAGCCTCTTTCTTCAAATCAGAACGTGTTTGATTCTGCTCTTCATAGAGATTTGCAAAATCCTGACGGAAAATACTATGTGCCAGTTCAGAGCGCATGGCCTCGATCGCCGGTTCGGTCAAAAAGCCATCGTTGTCTTTGACAGAGTATACCATGATATGGACATGGGGATGATGGCTTTCATTGTGATATGCGGCATACCAGCGAAGGTTCTCGCTGTCAATTTTCATGTACTTACTGAGCATGGCCCGCTTGGAGCGAAGAAGTTCCCTCCATTGTTTTCCGGAATCATATCCCAATCGGGCCGCGTCCTCTCTCCGCAGACTGACCACGTGAGTCCATACCGGCCCTTTATGCTCCTTAACCTCGTCCTGTACTCTGGAGAGCACAACCGGAGTTCCGGCATCTGTAAAAAGTCCATGTTCCCCCACACGTTCCACATGGGGACGGTTTGCAAGATAATCTACATAGTTCTCCCGCTCCGCCAGCTGTCCCTGGTTCCATTCCAGCACAGTGGAAATGAATTCCGAGGCATTGCCAATGGTTGGCTGTCTCTTAAAATCTTCATACTCAAGCATGTTTTTTGCTTCCGGGAAATCCAGAAAGAGCTGGGCAATCAATTTTTTCTGCGCCTTCGTTGCAGGAAGATTTCGCTTGCTCTCATCAATCTTTTCCACGCCTTCTCTGGTCGCAATGTATTTCACATAGTTCTCAAGCTGCGCAGCCGGTGCAGCACGCATATATCGGCTGGTAAAAATAATTTTGGCCATGACTGTTATCCATTACCTCTCATATCTGGGTGGACAATAAAAAATCAGTAAGTTAAAACCGTGACCGCTATTTTCTGGCTCTTCGCTTTCATAGTAATCACAATCAACATAAAAATCATCAAAGACAACGGCCGTCATGCACTTTTCCAGTAGTCGGATTTCTTTCGTACTAAAATTTACAATTCCAAGATTAAAATATGTTTCATCATGGCACTGGTCCAACATCGTATTAAGACATCCGGTACACAAAAACTTTGATACCTTCTCCATTTCTAACCCCTTTTGGCTTTTCATACAAGCCTGGCCGGAATAATACCCCCGGTTGCTGTCCGTGTTCCCCCACACAGACATCCCTTCTTCTCCCGTATTCAGCGTATTAAAGCTGGAACCGCAAAAGCCATTTTTGATTCTTCTGCCATGATCGTCATATTCATTGATGCTGATATGCGAAAGTTGAAACGTATTTAAGTCGATAATTCCAATGTTATCCTCTCCCCAATATGCCGGCAGCAAGGTGCCTTTCCCATTCCCGCAAAGTTGACAGTCTGATGGCGGGGTATTTGAAATATAAACGATGTCTGTTTCACGACTCTGCTCAGTCTGGCTGCCGTTACCATCTAATGGGCGCTTCTTTTCTGTACATCCAGACATTAAAATAACAAACAGTACGAGACCGATACTGCTCCTTATTAATTTCTGACTGTTCATTCGATTTACCTCCCACTTCGACTGTTTAAATATTGTACGGCTTCCCGGTAGCTATTCCTTTTCTCTTGCCTGCCCTAGTTTTTCGAATAGTTCCATACAATCTTTGGCGCCCTGGAAATATAGGTAATCACCTTCTTTCTCTGACAGCAGCCGCATTTTCTCAAGATATGTTTTCAACGCTGCGCCCTTGTCCACCGGAAGCTGTCCCAGCAGTTCCTTCACTTCTTCACTTAATGCTTCCAGCTCTTTTTGCAGTTCCAATTCCACCCCTTTGGCTGTTGTTCTCCGTTTCAACAGCGCCTCTCTCGCTAACCGATGAATCGTCACATCCACACTCTGATTATAATCCACGATGACTCCTCCTATCATGCTGCTATTTTAATTGGCTTTGCCTTACGCTTCCCGTTTCTGATATTTGTAAGCGTCCTCGAATTCAATCGTCCCGTTAATCCGCTTCACTTCCTCCACACACTTCACATGCAGTCTGTGCAGCGCCTCCTCATCCACGTCATGGGAATATGCAATCACATGCGCCAGCTTGGACAACTCCACTGCCAGTTTAAAATCCATCCGGGCCAGACGGTTTTCACTGTCATGGATCGTGCTGGCAAGAACGGAAGACAAGGATTGCAGCAGATAGTTCTCCGCTTTTCTGGAATGAAGATATCCGATATAAAATTTTACCGCTTCCGCCACAAACTCATTTCTGGACCGGGCGCCTGCAAAATCCAGCAGCTCATCGGCCCGGTCTACCAGCTCCTTCTCCATGTAAACGCCTATGCGTACCTTCTTTATTTCGTCGTCCAGCTCCTCCCCTCCTTCGGTAATCATAAAAATGCGGCAAATTTCCTGCATTTACGCCATTTTCATGCCCCGCCAGTACCAGATTTTCTTCTCCATGCCAACAAAGTATTCAAACCGAAATCCCCGGACGGCTTTGCCGGCCGGTGTTTCCCGGGGTTAGGCTGCGAAAGCAGCATAACCCCTTTAACCTGCACCACTTTCGACCCAACCTGACCTGCATCTGCCTGCCCGTATAATGTTCGGTCACAAAGGCCAGGGAAGGCCGTCATTCCTGCCAGGGGTATCCCAGTCCCACTCCACCTCTCAAAGCGGCACAAACGGCCAAATACAGGCTCACGTTCCCGGAATAGGCGCTCTATCCCATCATGCCAAGCTGCCAGGGTTCCATCTCCGGCTCGCAAATCTCCACTTCCGACAGGTCAAATTCGGAAAGCGGGTATAATTCCTGGGGAAACTCCCCCAAACCGTGAGCCTGCAGATAGGCTTCATTGCTGGCATTAATCCCAAGATCGCTCTCATCTCCTGTCTGCCAGGCATAGACCTGCTCTACACTGCCATCCTCAAACCGGAGATACATTCCCTCGGTAATCTCATTTCCATGCTTATCCTGATACCTCATGCACTGCCCGCCTGTCCCATCTCCTGACCCGTCTGGCTTCTCACATGGCTCTCTTCTGCCTGCCGTCTCGGCCTGGCCGGCTTTGCCGCTCCCTCCCTGGCAATCTTATCATCCAGGTACTCCCGGGTGGTCTGCGGCACATATTTTTCATACATCTTCTGTAAGTAATCGCTCAGCTCCTCCTTCAGATCCGCTTCCTTTTTGCCCATGTGATAGGCCAAAGCATCCAGGCGCTCCGTGTTGAAGGTCAGTGTCAATGTGGTATTTTTCATCCAGCTCTCCCCTTTCATGAATTATTTAGCTGTGGACTGACCGGCTCTTTCTCCGGTTCATTCACCCATGTTTCGTATTCCTGTTCGCTGCAATAACCTCCAAGCATGCCGGAAAATGCATCCAGCCGGCTGGGCTTTACCCCGGACAATTCCATCTGCAATCCATAAAGTCCCTGATACACCCGCTCTACTTTTGCATTCAGAACATCGGCCCAGACTTTCTTTCCCGCCTCTGTCAACGTCCCGGAATCCAGTTCTGCAATGGTATGCGGCACGTTATCAACCTCTGTATGAACCAAATGGATGTTCTCCCAACGGGTACACAGGATATCTTTTAATTGTGGGGACTTTACATCTGCTCCTGCTTCCTGAACCGCCGCCTCTCCTTCTTCCGGAATATAATTCGGACAGAAATCCAGATAATAATAAATATCCAATCCCTCATCCATACGGTCAACCTGGGCTACCTCTGGCCGTTCGCCCAACATATCCTGCAACAGCCTCCACAAACGAGGATTCTCCGACTGCCCTTCTCCCAACAATGTTTCTACCTTGGAGCGGTCTGTCGTCCAATTGCCAGTGGTAGTCATGTTCGTCCCTTCCTCTACAATCGCTTCCACCGCTTTGGCCAGAATCTCATTTACCTTTGATAGGGACTCATAACAAAGCGCTGTCGCATCCGGCACATAGGAGGCATATCTCGCATAAGGATAGCCTTCTGCTTCCACAAGCACACCGTCCCGATACCCTTCGCCAGTCACCAGCATGCAGTAAAACACACCGTTCTTTTCATCCATAAGCATCGACTTTGAGTTCTTCTCAATAAACTCATAGCTATCACAGGGACTACTTAGAAACTGCTCATACTCCTCCTTCGGCAGACGTATCACAGTTTCAATCACTACATCCCGCAGCCGAAAATCCGGCTTACGTTCAAATACTGCTTGTATCAACCAATCCCTCCTCTATCCATGTTCGCAATCAGAACAGGCCGCCATGCTGTTACCCATAACGTACCTGTTCCGGTTCGTATTCCGTTTTCTAAAGTCCTACCGCCATGATCAGGCGCATGGCATCCCGAAAGCCGTTCATGTATAACTCCCGACATTCCGTCTCGGATACACAGAACTTATCAATCAGCTGATTGTCCAGCCATTCCCGGTCCTCCTCTGACAGTGTGTGCAGGATCCGGTCCATCCTGGCCACATACTCTTTCATCTCCAGGTCATAGGTCTTGGACCGACTCATCCCAAACTCATCCCGGAGTTCCTGAACACGCTTCACCATTAACTCTTCTGCCTGCTCTGCAAGCTCTCTCATTGTCGCTCACCTCCTTACACCAGCCAACATATCCTATGGCCGGCCACAAGTCGATACCTAAAACCACCAAAGATTTTCGTTGAAACCAATCAAACCTAAGCGGCTGGAAGTCGAGCAAATGCATAAAAATGGCTGCGCCAATAGTTAGAATCAATGTTCGCATAGCCGATGGGATCCCCACAATGCAGCATCTGGTTTCCACCAACGTACAGCCCGACATGGCTGACCGGAGTGGATGAAGCATAGGTTTTTGTAAAGAATACCAGGTCCCCCGGCTTCGCTTCCTCCCTGGCAATCACAGCGCACTGGTCAAAAATTCCCTGAGCAGATGTCCGCGGCAGCTGATAGGTCCCGGACTGGGTGTAAATCCAACAGATATAGCCGCTGCAATCAAAGGACGTCTGTGGATTGGAACCGCCCCATTGGTAGGGAAAACCAATGTATTTTGTTGCCTCCGTAAGCAGGGCCTGATAGCTTCCGTCCCCCATGGCGGAGCCGGCTGCAATCCCTCCCGGAACAGCCGGGCCATAGACAGCTACCGTATAAATTCTCTGTGCATTTGCCACCTGCTCCGACCCTATTTCCAGTCCCAGCCGCTGTTTGATGTTGGCATAGATCGTTCCGGGATCTGGAATCGGAATCGCCGCAATATAGGAATCCCCCTCCTCATCCTCCCGTTCTTCATATTCCACAAAGCAGTCCACAAACTCTTTTTGAGCCAGAAGTGATGGCTGCGCGCTGCCAAAATACATGGCATAAAATACAGACTTCACCCATTCAATATCCAGTTCCCCATCCTCTACATGGTCAATGTCTGCAATCAAATCCTCCAGGGAGGCGAAGCTGGTCTGCATGTCCACGATGTATTTCCGGTACTCCTCCGGCACCTGGCTGGAGATCGCTCCTTCCCGGAACACCTGATCGACCGCAGACACATTATGGGAGCTGGCCCCATCCATGATACTTAACAACATTACAATTACTAAAATAAACGGCAGCAGAACTGCCGCCACCACCGAGGCAATCACCGTTCTGCCTCGCTTATCGGTTGCTACAGCGATTGCCGCTTTGACGGCAAGAATTGCTGCTGGAGCTGCCATATCTCTTCTCTCCTCTCTTTTCTCCTCTCTGTCCGCACCTCTGGTTCTTTGCCTTAAGATAGCAGGGATATGGCCTGTCCTTTACACCATGTGTCGCTATATCTGTTCTCTATTATACACAATATCGGTTTTTATTCAACCGATTGGAACGCTGTATATACACTATAAAGTAGGTTAAACTGTTGATATCGTGTATGAAACGGGGTGAACACATGACTGAACACAACGCAAAGGAAATTGGCCTGCGTATCCGCCGCCAGCGGGAAGCTCTTGGCTATAGCCGGGAACGGCTGGCTGAACTTTCTGAAATATCCAATTCTTTTCTCTCAGATATTGAGCGCGGTGACCGGGGATTTTCCGTTGCCTTGCTTGGAAGACTCTCCCGTGTGCTGGGGCTCTCCGCTGACTATATCCTGTTTGGAACAGAACAGGCCACAGATATCAGCGACATCACAGACATGCTTTCCGGTCTGGATGGGAAGTATATTCCTAAACTCAAGGAACTTCTGGGTGCCTATCTTAAAACGATTACACTTGCTGAAAAACAGAATGATTAATGCAAAAAGCTGCCGCTGTATGAGCAGCTTTTTGTTTAACTTATAAATGAAAACCGTCCATATCGTCAAAGCCCTGCTGGTGATACTGGGAGTTCTCCTGCTCCATCATCTCCTCCGTCCGCGCCAGGGCATGTTCCAGCACAGCCGTATCAAATCCAACGGTATGGTATCCCTCCTCAATTATCCTGTAATAAACTTCCGAAGGCATCCCAAGGGAGCGCACGTCATTCATCACGTAAACCATGGCAGAAACAGTTTTTCCTTCCAGTTCCACATCTATCATCTCCTTCCGGTAAAGATGAGGCCAGCCCTCATACCGGTCCAATGCCGCCTCATCAAGGGGTTCAATCTTCCATAACAGAACCGGAACAGTCGCCCCTTCCTTTGGTTCCACGGTGGCAACACCGCGGAATAACAATTCATAGTTTTTAAGCTCACTGGCCCCTACCACTTTTGCATTCGGGCAGCGCTGCTCCATCTGCGGAAGATTTAAATTGCTGCCATACGCAATATACAGCCGGTCTTGTGCTGCTTTTTTTTCTGTCCTTCTTGCCATCCTTGTTTCTCCTTTACATTCCTGTCATCATAGAAAAGGCCGGGGACTGTGCCTCGGCTTCCACATACATGGTTTCTTCCTGTTCTCTGGTTTCTGATTCTACTGCGGGGACTCGCCCTTCCTGCATCTGCAGCTCCTTCTCCCGTTTCATACGAAGCCGCTCCTTCTGCGCCTCAGCCTGAGCCGGATCCTTCCAGGCAATACAGCCATCCAAATGTTTCAGCAGGTGAAGCCGCGCCGTCTTAAACTCATCCCCGTTTAATCCCAACCGCAACAGCCAGGTCCTGAACGTATATTTCTCATTGGTTGTCTGCGTTTTCCTCCGGCTGGCACTGGTCTGGTTGAGAGCCTGGGCCCCAATGGCCAGACAAAGTTGGATGTATGCCTTGATTTTACCTGCATGAGTGGTCCCATTAAACAGCCTGAACTCAATGGTTCCTTTCTGAAATACACTATGCAGGTTCAGGCAATGATAACGGCTGTTATTATAATGCTCCCGCTGCCGGCTGGCTCCGTTATACCAGATCTGCCTCACTTCCTCCAGAGTCCCCGGTTTCTTCTGGTTGAGTTCCTCCAGAAACCGCTCCTCCACCGGCTTACACCAACGGTTCTGTCTGGCCACCGATACCTGCAAAGCCTTATAGATTAAATCCTCCTTTGCCGCCATGATGTTGGTGATGTTGCGGAGGGTCCTTGCGTCAAACGGCGAGGCATCGATATGCACATGGATCCCGCAGCTGGAATTCGCCAGGGCTCCTGCCTCCCGCAACTTCCGCACCAATTCCTGTATGGTCTCGATATCCTCATACCGGCAGATGGGGCTCACCATTTCGGTCTGGAAGCTGTCACTGGCTCCCACACGGTTCTTTCCTTCTTTTCTCTCCGGTTTAATGCTGGAATCGCTCATGAACTTCCATTCCCTGCCCTGGGGATCCAGCACAGCATAGATGTCATAATAAGTTCCTACATAGTAGGACTGGGTCCCGAAATAAACTGCCGCGATCTCTGCCCCACGCTTCCTGGCTATCCCCGTCAACTCAATCTCAATCCCAAACCGCTGCTGTTTCATGTCCATGGAACCACCTCCCGGTTCATCGTCCGCCTGCCTTTCCAAACAGCTTCGCCTTATAATCCGGCGCCGTCACCATCAGGTTGTAACGCTCGTTCCCGCATTTATAGAGACACACACCGCGCTGTGGATAGCGAATCAGTCTGAATTCACTCGCTTCCAGCTGCAAGGTGTCCGTATAAAACTTCTCATCCACAGCCCCTGCATTGAACAGAAACTGGTGGGTGGGAATAGAAAACAGCGGCTTGGTATATTCCCGAATCCCCTCAATATTAAAATCCTCCAGATTCTGACTGGCAAGAATCACAGAGGAGTTTTTCTTTCTCACACGTTTCATGAAATTTCGGACATACTCCACCGCCGTCAGATTGGAGAGGAACAGGTAAAATTCATCCAGTCCCGCCACTGTATTGCCCACGGTCAGAAGCCGGTTGCTCATAAAGGAAAGGGTATTAAACAGCAATGCATCACGTAGGTTCCGGCTGGCCTGCAGAACCCCTTTCACTCCAAAAGTGACGAAGCTGGAATCCGTAATATTGGTATGACCGTTGAAAAACTTTGCCTCCGGTCCCCTGCACATGGAGTGGAGCCCCAAAAGGATGTTCTGCAACAACTCCGCGGTATACAGCTGTCGCTCCCCACTGTCAAACCCTTTATATTCAGCCTCAATCAGCCCGTACAGTTCAGAAAGGGTAGGATAATCTTTGGATCCCAGCATCTGAAAATCCGTCTCATCCGTAAGACCGCACCTGGCATAGAGGCGTTGGACCATAATCTCAATCACGTCAATCTCCCGGTCCGTGGAGTCCTTATACGAACGGAAAAAGTCTTTTAAAAAGCTGATATGTTGGCTCAGCCGGCTTCGGATCCGGAAGGTTTCCGGCGCATCCGGATCTTCCAGACCTTCCCCTTCGTCCCACACCTTTGGCTCCAGGGGATTGATCAAAAAACGGCCGCCCATCAGATCAATGAAGCAGCCCCCAAGATTGTTGGTCAGATCCTCATATTCCATTTCCGGATCCAGGCATATGACATTCAGCCCGGCCTCCCGCAGGTTGCACAGGATCAGCTTTAACAGATAGGATTTTCCCTGTCCGCTGTTGCCCAGGATGAGGATGGAACCGTTGGTCTTATCGTCTGCCCTCTGGTTAAAATCCACCAAGATATTGCTCCCGAACTTATCCCGTCCCACATAGAAACCACGGGGATCCGTCTTCCCGCTGTAATTAAAGGGATAAAGGTTCGCCACACTGCTGGCCGGCAGAACCCGCTCAAACTGATCCCGGAATACATTTCTCCCGCTTGGCATCACACATTGAAAGCCCTGCTGCTGACGCAGAAGGAGTCGGTCCACGTTCAGTTTTGAACGGATCAGCTCAGTCAGCACCTCCGTCTGTAACAGCTTCAGGCGGTCGTATTCATTAGCAGTCAGTTCCATGTAAACAGCCGTATGCAGGAGCGGCTCCCGGTTGCGGTGGGTCCTTGCCACAATCATCGCCACATCCTGGAGATTGCTCTCCGCCTGGACTGTCTGCTGTAAGTCATTGGTACTGGACTGATTCAGCCGGTTCTTACTGGCGGCATTGCTGATGATTTTCCGCTCCTCCGCCGCACTGACATGGCGGGTATAAATCTTTAAGGTGACCCCATCCTTTTCCCCCAGCCGTTTTAAGATTGCCTGCTCCTCTGTGGAAGTCGGGTACTCCCTCAGTGCCCACACACATCGGTATGTGTTTCCGCAGATGAAGTAGTCAGTTTCAAACTTCATGACGGAGGGCGCAATCATATCCAGAAATTCCTGGATGCGCACATCCTCCTTTTCCGCCTCCGGGGCGGTTTTTGCATGTTTCAACGTTCTCCCTCCTTGATTTTGGCGCAAAAAAAGCGCCGGACACCTCTCTGTATCCGGCGTCATGCCGTTTTCGCTCTTCTGTTATTACATCCTTAAATTTTGCTGCATGTTCTGCGAAGGTATTATCATGCCCAGGTAACGGTCCAGCTGGTGGTCGACCAGGTCTGCAACCATTTCTGCAAACGGGGACAGATTGCCCTCTACCGCATAGGCTTCCAGGGCATTAAAATAATCCAGCCGGTTCTCTTTTGCGATAGACACGGCTGGAAATGTGCTTGCCAAAAGCTGATAATTCATAATTAACCGTGCGATCCTTCCGTTGCCGTCTGAAAACGGAAGGATTTTTACAAACGCTGCGTGGGTCCATGCCGCCAGCTCAATCGGATTTTTCTTCTTTGTCCATCCAACTCAAACCTTCATAAAAATCCCGCAGCTGCTGCCCCATCTCATTCGGAGATGGCGGAATATGACCAGCACCCTTCAGATACACATCCACGTTTCGATAAACTCCACCGCCCGTAACATGTTCCATCAGCTGTCTGTGTATTCCTTTTATCATACATTCATCCAGGGGCTTCCCCATTGCAGCACAGTCTTTCATATGACGGAATGCCTTCTGATGGTTGACCACCTCATAAAGCTCCCGCAGCATCTTACCGCCAATGGAAATCCCATCCTCCAGCAGAACCTTGGTTTCTATCAGGGTCAAGGTATTGCCTTCGATAGCGGTAGAGTTATGGGTATATTCTATCTCGAACGCTTGCTCGAAAAACTGCAGCGTCAGCTTTGGAATGGACAGCCTGCCAGTCTGGTATAAATCCCTTTTCTTCAATAATTCCGGATAATTCAATCGCTCCCTCCTTCCGTTCAGTGATGATTGCGCTCCTTTTACAATATACCACAGGCTGGCCGGACTGGAACCCCCAATTTATAATACCCGCAGGAATGCCTTCTGCGTTTAATCATCCGGAATGATCCACCGCGCCCCATCAAAATCTTCGAACTTCTCACTGGTCACGTTCTGCTCATAATACACCGCCAGAATCCGTTTGATGTCTTCCTCATCCGCCCGCCTGGAATCAAATCCCTGTTCCTTTAGGGATTTTTCAATGCGGTCCAGATACGAAAACACATCTTTCCCCCTCTGATTCCTAAGCCGGATCAGGATTAAAAATTCACGGGCCGTTGCCATCTGTACCTGAATCCGGTCTAAGAAGTTCTGATCCCGCTCCAGCAGCTGGCGGATGACCGGATTGCGTTCTTCTTCCGCCCGCCTGCGCAGAAATCCCTTGTTCTCCTCAAAATTTTCCCGGCTGTTTAAGCACAGCATCTCAATCTCCGCCACACCCTTCAGCACATTCATCAGAGCATACACCCTCGCTCCTACACTGGATTCTGAAAGAACCGACAGATTGGTAGGCCGGATCATAAAGTACACCAGCTCATCGCCGTCATAGGTCTCCAGGCTATACTCCGTAATCCTCCTGGTGTTCATCAGCTGCCTGGTGGAGAGCCTTTGTTTGGCTGTTGTCTTTCCTTCCCGTTTCCCTTTTCTGCTCATCTGGTCATCCTCCATTCAAAAAACTGCTGCCTGAAAAAATAAGCGCAGGCATAGCTGATAAAATCCAGGATACTGGTATCCTCAAAACGGATGGTCAAAAAGGCATAGGCAGCCGTAATAAGCGCCGGGATAATCACCCCAGTCTGGACCGCCGCAAGCACAGAAAACAAAACTCCTACCCCAATCACGGTCAGATCCCGAAGCTGCCACAGCCACATGACAGCCCTTGCCTTCAAATGTTCCGGGTAAATATACATCCTCCACCTCCTACAGTTCCATGGACATACCGGACGTCTGGTCCTGTCCACACTCCTTTTCATTTGTAAATTCCTGCTGCATGGCCGCCAGTTCCGCCTTAATCTGCCCCAGCTTTTCAAGGACCTCACGGCCTGCTTTCTGGGCCTCGATGGATGTTTTCAAGTCCATTCCCTGGTCCAGGTTCACATAGAAACTGCCGGCCAGCTCCCGCTCCGCCCTGCTTACAATCCGAATGGCCCGTTCATAAAGGGACGGCGTCTCCCTCATAGTTTTCTTTGGGTCTCCCATCTGATACACGCCTCTTCTCAGACGGCAGTAACCGCTTCCATCCGTATTTGCCAGCCGCCAGAGCGCCGAAGATATAACGGTTGCGCGCATCGGCTCCCCCATCACAGCATGACCTTTACAGTTTTCCATCACATAATCGTAGATTTCTGACATAGGATGCTCATCCCCATCCTGCAATAACGCCCTGATGTAATACAGCGCCATCTCTGTGTTGGTGTGAAAATACAAGTGCACTTTACTGCCTCCTTCACATATTTAGAGTCATGTCTGGATCTTCTGTTTCTTCCTCCGTTTCCATGCTCTGTATTTTGAGAAGTCTTGTTTCTACCTCCTGCTGAGCCAATTCAACCCAGCTTCCAATTGTCTTTCCGCATTTTTGCATATCTTTCACAGCTTCAACGTCAATTTCCGTATCCATTAAACTAATTTTAAAACAGGATTTTAGTTCTGCTTTTGTAGTTTGCAGAATCTTCATTGCACGTGTATATGCTCCAACCGAGGCACTTCTACCATTCACTTGAGCATCGATCTTTCTATAGCAGCCTCGCCTTGTTGTCTCATAGGAGCCTTTTTCCTGACAGATCACTTTCATAACAGAATTGCTTATAATTGGAATTGTCAATGGACCTTTGATTTCTCTCCCCTCTGAATTCGCCATCACATAATCTGTTATTTCCGGAAAGGAATGCTCTTCCCCATCTTCCATCAGTTTCTCAATATAGTATCGGGCCATCTCCGAATTTGACCGAAAATTCATGCCATCCCTCCTTTGACCACCGATTATTTCGCCGCGGCCTGCACGATGGTTCTGGTCAAGTTTACCGCACTCTGCGCTGCATACACACTGCCCATCAGATTCGCCCTGGTACTGGTATCCAGTCCAAACTGTCCGGCAATCCTTGGCACCTCCCCTGCCGCCAGCATAATCCCCAGACCCAGAAGGGCGTTCTTACTTAGCACCATCAGACCGGCAATCAACATCGTGGCCTGCAAAAAAGCAGTCAGACAGATACCGATTACCTGCTTACACCAGCTCGTAAAGCCATCCATATATCCCCTTGGAACACTAAACAGATACAGACTTCCCACCGCAATCTGAATCAGCAGGATCCCTCCCCGTTTCAGGTTGGCAAAAAACACTTTGATCGTGGAATACCCCATCATAAACAGGATAAAAATCATCAGGATCGGATTTGTGATCGTATTGATTCCACCAAACACTCCACTTACCATCGCGTCCTGCAGGGTTCCCGAATTCGCCAAGCTGTCAATGATGTTCCCTGCCATGGAACCAAAATCACCACCCATCCCGGTTATCCCTCTGGTAATCTCTCCCTGGAGGGACACACTGAACTTGTAAAGCTCTACCGGCACAACGGAAAATAGACCGGCTGCCATAAAACCTTTCAATGCATTCAGCGCCGTATCACGGACGCTTCCCCTGCCGCTCTGGCATTCAATGGCACATTCAAATACCGCCACCACAAATCCCACCACATAGAGCACCCAGGCAAGCTGTGAGAAAAACAGGACAATCGCCTGGATCCAGTCCAGCTCGAACAGCTCTGCCCCCATCTGCCCCATGAGCGAGAAAAAATTCCCAAAAAACCCAATCATCTGGCCATAGATCCAGTCCACGATCTGTCCGAGAACCGTGTCTGCCACAAAGTCCCAGATAAACATCGAACCATCACCTCTTTCTTACTGTTAATCTCCAAATTCCCGGCTCCCTTACCGAACAGACAGGACGTCCGTCATCCTTCCCACAAGCAGATATTCCGGGTTGACACCACATTCAAATCCAACGCGCCCATACAGAACAGCGTGAACTCGCCTCCGACCAGTCCACGACATTCTCCCTCTCCACTGTGTTCATAACACTCAATCCTGACTTCCAGCTTCCTTGCATATTGATAATCCCGGCATATCTGCCGCATAAATGGTGTTTCTAAGACAGACATTTCCTGTACGTGATCCGGATACAGAGAGACCCCTATCACTTTTCCATCTGCAATAATAGTTACCCGGGAGTACCGGAGCGTTGCGTAATCCTCCGGCAGATAGCGCTCATTGGCTTCCCTCATCGGGTCATAATACGACAAGTATTCGTTTAATGATTTCATAGACAGCGCACCTCTCCGCCTGTGTTACATCTGAAGTCCGCCCTGCATATGCAGGTTTTCTTCTCTGCTCTTCCATGCTTCGATCTCGTCCATCAGTTTGAATACATTCGGATTAGGACCGTACAGCATACTCCCGCTTTCATTAACCTCCGCCACACGGCTCCCCTCCAGATACAGTTGCAGCAATCCATTCTTTACTCCTTTTACCTCAAATCCCATTTTCACAGCCATGGTTGAAATGTCTTTAAAAAAGAGACTCTCTTCCCTGGTTTCGGAAGGCGGCTGTTCACTATGTCCTGCCATACCCCCAAGGAGGAAACACAGACGATCCGCCCACTCTTGATCCATATCCCATCCATCCGACAGTTCCCTTATGACTGATTGGACCTCTTTCACCCGGTCTGCTGCCTCCGGACCTTGTGCGGAAACCATTTCGCTCCCATAGCGGTACAATCCATTCACAGTGGCAATTTTCTGTTTCTCTGATATTCGATTCGTCCTTCCCATCTGGACTGCACGCCGCAGCGTTTTGTCAAATTGCTCTTCGCGATCCTTTCGCTCACTTAAATCCCAATATGCCTCCATCTCCCCGATTATTTTCTTCAGCCGTCCGATACTCTCATCCCCTTGAGTTCCCCGGGCAATTTTGATCATGGCCGCGTATTGGGTCAAATGCTTAATGCATGTTTCCATCAGTAACTTATCCTGTCTGTCATTTGAAACCATATTTTTCTCCTAATTTTCTGCCATCGCCATCCTCTATTATGCCTCACGGTCCAAGTTGATTCTGTAACGGCAGTTCCGCCTCTTCGCTATTTTCCATCTCCTGATGCTTTGGCCTTTGTAACGAAATTAACTCAATTTTTGCTTCTGAAGATTCAATAAATGGATCAAGACGGCTAACCAGTTCTGCCATATGTTTCTGCCATCCAACCCAGTTCTTTTCCTCGAACCAACCGCCCCATCTGGCACCATCTCCGGTCTGGGACTCAGCATATTTTTTTATAGCATGGAGTGTATCAAAAATATAGTTCCGAATCCAACGGACTGTTTCTCCGGAAGCGGTGAAAGAAGTGACAGAACAAAATTTATGCGCCTCCGTATCCCAGTCCTCTTCATCATCCAGGCTCTTTACATCCCCGTCCACAAACTTCAGCATCAATTCTGCCAGCGCCATCACACTGGTGTGCGCCCCTGCCCTCTCTACATCTGGAGGGGCATTCCATGAATCCCGCTTCAAGGCTTCCAGCAGCGTTTCAAGCTCCAGCTTGCCATCCTTCGGAAGTCTCCTCCTGATAAACTCTACTGCGTCCAGACCTTCATCCGACTCAAATGCCGTGATTCCCCAGCACCCCATTCCTCTTCCTCCCGTAGCCTATTCCAAACAAGATTTTATTTCACGTCTTAGATACCAACAATCTGCCACACATACATCGGTGCAAACAGGCTGAAAACCAATCCTGCAAACAAAATGGCAGCCGGAGCCCACTCAATCTGACCATGTTTCCGGTAGTCCATATAGGCAGTTGCCACCTTGACAAAGAACAACACCGCCAATACCAGATCAATTGCCGGGAACACCACGTTGTTGACCACCGTCTTAATCTGGGATGAGGCTGCTTTCCAGGTGCCTTCCACTGCGCCTGCTACATTCCCGGTGTTGGAGGCAAAGGCTGTCATGCCAAACATAGTGGTCAGAAGTAATACAACAAGCAGTGCAATCATCCATTTAAACTTTTTCATATAGCTCTCCTCTCATACCGATGAAACGAACGCTCCACGAGCGCTTCATCACATACAGCAAAAGCCGCAGAAATCCTGCGGCCTTCACTTCATTTACCTATTTTTCTGTTCTTAAACAACCGTTATCCTACCTCGGTTTCTGAGGCGAAATGTGCCAATCCTGCCAAAGATTCCCTTGCACCCGGACCGAATCTGTCAGATTCATAGATAGCATCCCGGCCGGCGTCCAGCAGTCAATCAGCCATGTATAGGGCGTATAGCTGCCATCAGGATACCAGATTGGCAAAAAATGTGTCCTTCGTTCATATGTGCTGAATGGGTTCTCCTCAAACTCAAACCGGGTCTGATATCCCCGCCCCATCCGTTCCAGTACACGCCAGTAGCTCTGATAATCAAATTCCGGGAAGTAGGTGATGGCATTCTGGGCTTCTGTCACCGCATGGCTTTGATTGGTGCTCACACCTGCTGTCACTGTCTCCTGGATGCCATAACCAGACTTCAGTGTGTTTCCGGAAGCAGTCGGAGATTTCTCATCCGGGTAGATTTCCATCTCAGCTGATAGTCTGGCCTGGTAACGGTCATAATCAAATTTCCACCAGCCGTGATCGCACCAAAATCCCCCGTCATCATCGTCTCCGCTGTGCCAGACCCAGTAGGAATACCACCATGGCCTCCACACACCCCAATCCGCTCTTGTCACCTGTTCCCGGACTGAAACTGATGGGATGGTAAAACCGTCATTCCGGTCATCCGCGTTGGGATCCGGGGGAGGATTCTTACTCAAGTCTACGATATTGGCTGTAATCGTGTTTTTGTCAGTCCTTCCCCCACCAGAAACCGTGACATGTATGGTCATGGTCTGCGGCGTAGAAGGCGTGGTCCATCGAATCCAGGCAATCTGGCTGTCTCCCTCTGGATAGTAAACGTGATCCACACGCATCGCCTTTCCGGCCACCCGGAAGGTAACGGAAACCGGATGATCCGGATCCGACTGGCCTCCCCTTACCGTCACAGCGGTGATAACTTCCGTATTCACCCGGTACTCATAATCAAAGGCGTCAATAGCCGGCGGCGTGGTTATCTCATTAAAGCGTACAATTCCCAGCCCCAGGGACGCGATGATTTCCTGGTTGGAACGCACACCGGACTTTGGCCCATTCCAGACAGGATATCCTAAATCCGCGGTCTCTAAGAACATGGACAGTGGCAGATTTTGAAATCCAGCCGTAGGGAGCATTGCCCGGACAGTGCCGTTAACCGTCTGATCATACAGGGCGGCCTCCGTAGCAGTCATCGCCACATTCATCCCCTGAAACACAACATAGGCAATGGGTTCCAGCAGCAGCTTATACTTGCCGTTTGTCAGCACTTCAAAATCCATTCCTGTCAGGTTTGCAATACTGCCAATGACCTGTTCATCGGTAAAATAGCTTTTAATCGCCTCAATACTTGCCGCCCCAAGACTCTGAGAGCTGATGATACGCGGCAGGGACTGTCCCGGATTTACGAATGTATAAGCCTCGCCGCTTGCGCTCAGTGCGGCCCCTTTATTATAGGACAGCTTGCTAACCTTCCCAAAGTGCAGCTGGATATTGGTCGGCCTTTTGTTTGTAAAGTCAATGGGCTGTGTCACTGGGGTCCTGGTTTCCGCCAGGATGACTGTCACTCTTACCCCTTCCATGCCAGGAGTCCACTTGTTCTGTGAAGTTCCCTGTCCCATGGACCCGCCTCCTCCATCCAGATTTCCTTCTCCGACTGCATATACGGTGAGAGGGCATATAAGCATCAACACCATTGTCAGCACAGCCAGTCTTTTTGTCATATTCCCGCACATCCTCAAAGAAAAAACACCGCCGAAGCGGTGTCTCATCACGATACTTTTAATCCATAATGCCAATCTTATTCCCATTCTCATACATATCCTCAGCTACCGTTCCCTGCCCTTCTCCGATCTCATCAATCCAGCCAAATCCCGGTACATAAATCTTTCCATTTTGTGTATCTCCATACTGCGGCTCCCCTGCCTGTGTGGGCACCTCGTTTGGCTGCACAACCTCTTCATGGGGTATGGCCTCGGGAGTTCCTTCCACGGACTCTCCATCCGGCTTTTGGGCAGGATTCTTTAACACTTCTTCAGGCGGAGCAGTTGGTTTTACTGGAGCCGGCTGCACGGCCTGTTCCGTCCGGTCCGTCTGTGCCGGCAGAGCCGCTGCTGGCTCCGTTGTCCCTGTCCTGGAAGGTTCCGTAGCGGGTTCGGTCCTCACTTCGATATCCGGTTTGCTTGGCTCTGTTTCCTCCTCTGTTGTTACCGCTTCCGTTGTCTCTGCCGGCATGACCGCTACTGTTACCGCTTCCGTTTGTTTTGTCTGCTCCTCCGTCTGGTTGCCTCCCTGTGTCTCACCTCTGAATTGGCTGCCGATTGCTGCAATCAATACAACTCCCACAACCACGCAACCAAGGACAGCCAGCCGCCGTTTCATCCGCTCATTCAGTTTCATTGATTACGCCTCCTCGTACTTTTATCTTTGTATGACATAACATACCGTAACCCGGTCTAAAAGTCCAGTGACTTTTCCCATTTCCCCCTCTTTCCCCCCTATTTTTCAGAATACTTCAATATACCCGGCCCGTACTTTAAGTTTCATCTTCATAGGAGGAAATGTCTTTCCTGCAAATCGCACCGGAACCTCCAGCCAGACCACGGCATCTGCTTCAAACCGTTGTGCATTTACAGGATCTGAAGGCGCCAGGGGCGCATTGCGGATTGTAACCTTCAGCCCAGAGAGCTTATATTCCAGGACGCCCCCAGTATATTTCACCCGGGTTCCTCCCTCCCGCCGTGTTCCCAGCGTTTCATCCAGGTGGTAATAAATATCCCCTGTATCCACCGATTCCTCAAAGCCATATCCTTCTGTATAATATCCACCCGAGTATCCCTCCCGTACTCCGTGGTAGACATTGGCGTAGTTGTCATTTACCACCACAACCACTGCATCCTGCAGCGCTTCTTTCACCCCAGAGGCAATCAGGCTCAGACGGAAAAATTCCATGATTCCACACAGAATCAAAAGGCAGGCCAGAGTCACCGCGATTACCAGAGGAAACGCAGTCCCACGTTGATCTTTCAAACACACCAGCCATTTTTTCATTTCCAATACACCTCAGACTTTCCGGTTGCCGCAGCCCGGAGGGTGATGGGGAAGGAACCAAATCCTCCAAACAATCCCAGATTATAGCGGCAGGTCAGCTGCACGGTTACTTCCTCATTGAGCTGAATCCGGCCACTGGTTGACCAATGAACCTCGGGATTAAGTCCTGTCTTTTCTCTGAGGACAGCCGCCCTCCGGTTCGTCTCACTCCCGATCCGGCCCGCAATCTCTGCCTCCCGGCAAAGTTCTGTCGCAAAAGTATCCAGCTGCTGTTTCGCTATAAACACCGGCAGAATCTTTACGGAAAGAGCCAGAACCAGCATCACGCACAAAATTAAAACTGCCACATCAATGTACCCTTCCCCGCCGCGGCCGGCAAGAATCTTCTTTAAATATGACACACCATCCCCTCCTCACTGGTTCTGGCAGGAATCACTTCTGGCTCATTTAACCGCGTCAACACATACCAGGTGCCCTCCGCATGGTTCATTGACTCCACCTTCTGCTGTAAAAGTTCCTCCGCCTTGATCTGGACGCATTCCCTCCAACTGTACGGACTTCCAGAGACGGCTTCACCCGCCAAAAGATTCCCAATCTGCTCCGGGACCAGATACACATATCCGCCGGGCGTCATCATAAACACCGGTTCTTTGGGATGTCTCTCCAAAAACTCCCGCACTGTCCCCGATAATTTTTGCCCGCTCCTGTTTTTAACTTCTTTTTCTGCCATTCCTGTCTGATTTTTAACACTGCTCATGTCCTTGCGCCTCCGTCTTTTTCTTTTCTAAAACATACTCCCCATGGACTTTAGAATCTCAAATACGATAATCGCCAGGTAAGTGATAATAAAGCACACCAGCATAAGGAAGCTGAACACCCGAATCTTGGGCGGGATCTTCTGGGCTTCCTTTTTCAGCCGCTGCAGCTCCATCTGTTTGAAATCATGGGACAGCATCTGAAAATACATGGCACCATCATCGCCCCGTAGTACGCCGATCAGCCCCCGCACCACATCGGAGAGCATGGGGGAGTTGATCCGGGCCTCAAACCGGGTGAGCGCTGCCTCATAGCTGGAAGAGCGCATATCCGCCGCCAAAATTTCCAGTTCATTGGCAAACTCTTCCCCGGCGTTCTTTTTATAGTTCTCCACAATGGACAGCACATCCCGGCTGTTCTTCAGTTCTTGCTCAATGGTTGACACAAACCGGGGCAGCTCGCCCTCCAGCTCTCCCCTCTTCTTCGCCAGCAGCTCATCCGCCCGCTCCTGCTCCTTGAAATACACCATCACCGCCAGAACCACGACAATCACAGCCAGAAGTGGAAAAACCAGCAGACAGGGAATCACGCCCAGCAGCACAAGCCCCGCCTTGGAAATAACATAGGCCTGATACACCTCCGGTTCCATATTCAGCCCGCTGGCCTTTAAGATGTTTTTCTGCCGCCCCCGTTTATACTCATCCATATGGATATAAGGCGCCAGCTTCACAGCCAGGGAAAGGAGGTACGTTTCCAGACTCTTTGCTGCCTTTCTGTTTTCCCTTCCTGTATTAATCATCGCCTTTGACGTCTTTAAATACGGCAGACGCAGCATATCCGCTGCCAGGAAAAACAATCCGGCCGCCAGCAGTCCGCCAAAGCAGACCAGTAATCCAATCATCCCCGTCACCTCCTGTATTCCAGCGGCTTGGTCAAACGGATCACACACGCCGTGCTGATAAAGATAAGAGCCGCCGATCCCGCCAGGATGATCTGTCCCATATAGGAAAACATCAGCGTCTCGTACCAGCTGCGATTTAAGAAATACATTAACGGGATATTTCCAATGACAAGGATCACCATAGTAATAAATTCCTTCCTGGGTTCCGTCACCAACAGCTCCAGCTCCGCATTCACGATCCGCATATCCGACAGCTTGCTCACAATCGGCGTCAGCGTGGTCTTTAAGCTGCGGTCATACTGGCAGTCGCACAGTGCATTGCACCACTCCTCAAACACATCGTTTTCCATTCGCCCCCTCAATGCCTGCAGCCCGGCTTCCACATCGGGATTCACCATCCGCACTTGGGTTGAAAATTCCTGAAACACGTTGCGAACCGGTGGATTTAAGTAGTGCAGGTTTTCCTCCACCGCGGTCAGGATATCCTCATTCCTCAAATATGCTGTAGTAATGATGGACAGGGCTGTCTCCAGCTCCGCCGCCACGTTCTTCTTGTAATGGCCGGCCGTCAGGCGCACATACCAGAAAGGGAAGAACAGGAAGCCCACCGCCAGAACCGGGGCAAGAAAATAGTTTCCCATCAGGATTGCCAGGGAGCCGCCAACACAGAACAAGGACAGGCTGACTGCGCAGATCATGGAAAAACGGCTTTCCCGGCCCGTCATGGCCAGGATTTCCTGGGCCGTACGGATTTCCCGGCGAAACACTCCCGGTTTCTTCCGGCTGGTGGCCTCGTTGATTTCTTCCTTTAACGTTCTGGGCTTTTGCATCAGGAAACCAAACAGGCCGTCTGTAAATTCCATCGGTTTTAGGCCCAGAATTAAAAAAGCACCGGTTATCATACCGGCACAGGCTAAAAGCTGCATCAATGTCATACATTCACACCTCCCCTCAACTTCTTCAGCGTCTCACCCGGCATCCCGTTCTCCAACAGCCGTTTTGCCAGCCCGTCCGATATGGCATGCACCTGCTCATGGTGGCCTTCAATGATGAATTTCCCGTCTTCCACCCGGTTTTCCGTGATCTTGTACTGGAACAGCGGCCGGTAGCTCCTGGTTCCATCCGGGCGGATTTCACACTCCTGGATTTCCATCAGGCGCCTTTCCCGGTTTTCCAGCTGCTTACAGAATGCCACGATTGGATAGGCCTCTGTCACATAGGATAGGAGGGTCTCATCGCTCATGTCCACCGCCCGTTTACACAGGGACACCATACGCCGGTATGTGGCTTCACAACTGTTGGAATGGATGGTGGTTACCACCGCCACACCGGTCCTGGCCGCCTCCTGGGCTGCATTGGCCTCCGGCCCGCGCATTTCCCCCACCACAATGATATCCGGGTTAAACCGCAGCGCCATGTCCAGTAAGGCAATCTGATCCACCCTCTGGCGCTCATTCTCACTGTCCCGTGTCAGGGTATGGATGACGGAATTCGTTACCGCGCCTTCCTTCTCGCGCACCAGCGCCAACTCCCTGGAACCACTCTCAATGGTGTAAATTCGCTTGTTATCCGGTATGGTTGTCAAAAGCCAGCCAAGCAGCGTTGTCTTCCCGGAGCTTGTCGCCCCTGCCACACAGATAGAGATCCCGTACCTCAGACACTCGGTCAAAAAATCCATCATCGGCTGTGTAGCGGTTCCCCCGTTTATAAAATCTTCCTGTTTCATGGATTGTGGATTTACAATACGGATCGAGGCTGCAATCCCTACGTCTTCATCCACCAACGGCGTTTTCATGGCTGCGATTCGGATGTTTTTGGATAAATGCCCCAGCACAGCCGGGCTGGCATTGTCCAGAACCATACCGGACGTGTGGAGCATACGGCGAATCACATTGATTGCGTGCTGAGGGCTCTCAAAGCGCTCGGTCAGTTTTTTCGTGACGCCTCCGGAATACTGGACTTCAATATCCCGCCAGCTGTTGATGTCGATCTCCTCAATCCCTGTCCCAAACACGTACTTGGTGAGGAAGGAAAACTCCGCCATCTCAGTATAAATGGTATCCACCAGTTCCTGACGGTCCATCCCCTTTACTGCGATCCGGTAGTCCTGCACATACTTGGTGATATAGCGCTTAATCTGATCCTTGACATCCCCGCTCCCCTGGTCGATGATCAGCGTAGAATATTTACTGGAAATGTACTCCTGCACTTCTTTTAAAACATCCGTAAATTCCCGGCCTTCTCCCTGCGGAGAAAAGAACAGGTTGTGGGCGCGAGGAACCTGCGATTCTTGAAAAAGCCGCCGCTCTTCGTCCTCTTCTTCTGTTCTACTTATCTCTTTTAAGCGCAGTTCATCCAGAACAGACTGTGTCTCCGACACAGCAGACTCACGTTCTTCTCTCTGTGATGATTCGTCCTCATATAGCATTTCGTGTCTCTTGGAATCGCTATATTTCTGCAGTTCTACTTTCGGTTCACCGCCGATCACTCCTGCCGTTTCCGCCTGTATGTCAGCCTCCCGCTTCGGTCCCTGCCCCCATATATCCCCGGAGCGCTTTTCCCCTAACATCCAAACACCTCCCTACCGATTGCCTCAATCGCCTTTCGGAACCCTTTGCTCTCCCGCAAAGATAAATCCGCCAAGAGATCCCCGGCCAGACTCTGCGCCGCCAGTTCCGCGCAATAAGGCAGCTTAAATGTCACACTACCAAGCACCTGTTCCACATGTTCGCTGGCCTCATTGGGTTTGATGTTGCTGGCTACCTTGTACTGTTTTTCCGCATCCCATTTGTTGTCCCGCAGCAGAGGAAGCTGGCTGGAAAGGTAGCTGATACTCTTCAAGTCACAGTTTACCAGGCGGAGAACCGCATCGGACTCCATCAGCGCAATGGCAGACAGAATATCATTGGCAATGTAGCTTCCACAGTCAATAATCACATAAGGAGCTATTTCCCGGAGACACGCAATCAACTCCGTTGCCTGCTTGGCATTATAAGGCGGATAGGTATATTCATTCTCTCCCCGCAGCATTCCCATCATAGTCAGGTAGTCGTACTTTTTATGGGTAATCAGGTTATGACGGACCAGGGATTGCGTCACCTGGGCGGCCGCCAGCACACTTCCCAGGGATTGTTCACATTCTAAGTCCGCCGGAGGACAGATACAGGGCAGCATGGGAGCTGTCATATCGCAGGTTAGGAGGATCACGTTCCGCTTCTTTCCGGCCAGGTACTTTGCCAGCTTCACAGCCACCGTGGATTTCCCGCTTCCCGGACTCCCCCAGACCGCCAGGACCTGATTCCCTGGCTCATCCATGAAGTCCTCCTGCGCCTTTTCCGAACGGTCGAAAATACTCCCCTTTTTGAAATTCAGCATTTATTCCACCCCGCTCTCACTTCCTGCGGTTGACTCCGGCTCCCTTCCCTGAATTGTTTCTTCACCGACTTTTTCTACTGCTTCTGTTCCTGCTGTTTTGTTTTCCCCCTCCGTGTTCCCTTCCGTTTCTTCTCTCTCTGGTGGATATAGTTCTTCCAGCATGATTTTCTGGGCTTCCACAAACTTCCGGGCATTTTCCTTTGTTCCCCGGTATACCAGAGATAAATGCAGCTTCCCATCCGCTTCCAGTTCCGCCAAGACCTTTCCCTGCTCCGGTGTAACCAGAAGGGTCACGGTTCCCGGCAGTTCTTTCTCCGTCTCCTCATCGCCCCGTTCTCCTGTATTGGCGTCATATCCGCTGTTTGCTGTAACCGCAATAACCTCCACATACTGAAGCTCCGGCGGTATCACCGTTGATCCCTGTTTCCTATAATCCGGCGCAATCACAGATACAATATCCCCGCTGATCAGCTTTCCGGACAACCCATTGGCAAACGCTTTCACACTGACGGAAATAGCCTGCTTTTCCCCGTTTAGGTTATAAAGATAGGCATTCTCCGCTGCTGGCTCCTCCGCCACCTTGGAACAAATGATATAGTCACCCGGTACCATATCCGCCGATGCATACTTTCCAACCACTTCATCGATATTACGCACAACGGACTCCGGCAGGTTATAGGCTCCCACCTCAACCGTTTTCACCATGTCCTTGGTAATCTCATCCCCAATCCGGATGTTTTTGGTAACCCGGACAATCTCCGTTTTCTCGCTGATTGTCCGGTTAAACATCGGCGTAATCGCAAAGCAGATCACCAGGGACAGTACAATGCATAGCAAGCCAATCACGGTTCTGTTCTTAAAGAAATTCATCTTCGTCTCCCTTCCTTCTACCCTTGAACCCTACGAAATCCAACTGCATCGGATATTTTGTGTATTGCTCTCTCCATTGCCATATTAATTCCCCTTACCTCACTGCAAACGGTCCGCCCTTTTCCTGAACCGAAGGCAGAGAACACTCATACAGCCAATCAATACAAATAAACTAAGCATTCTTTTCTTCATTTTCCTACCCCTTCTAAACATAATAAACAACCGCATATCCAATGGCCAGAAATGGAGCCATTGGATAGGAAGACCACACCTGCCTTTTAAAAAACGGCAGCACACACCTTGCACACAGATGAAACAGAAGCTGGAGCAGCAGCCCCAGCATGGTTCCCATCATGGCATGCGGCAGCCCCAGCACAAGGCCGCAGGCTGCCACCAGTTTCACATCTCCACCGCCAATTCCCCCTCTTACTGCCGCCGCCAGGAAGAACAGTGCCGGGATGATTCCCAAAAGACATTCCGGCCGAATATGCAGGAGGGAGAGGGCGGCTATGCCGCCGCTCACCCAGTCCGGTATCTCCCGCCGCTTCAGATCCACAAAGGAGGCGGCCAGCAGCAGAGCGAGAAACAGGGCGCCCTGCACCCTACATCTGCAGGCCAGGTTGCTCCCCGACCTGTTCTGGTGTTTCCTGCTGGGGAGCGCCTGTCTGCGGGGTCACAGACTGTTCCAACGCCTGCTGGTAGGCCGATAACACTGCATTGTGAAGCTGTTCCCTAAACTCCGCCGTTACCGGGAAACACACTTCTTTATATCCTTCCGTTGTCTTCCGGCTGGGCATGGAAACAAAGAGTCCACGCTCCCCTCCATCCACTACTTTGATCCCCCGGATTCCAAAACAACTGTCGATCGTGGCGGATGCATACCCCCGGATACTCCCCGCTTCTCCTGGCGGGTACATGGATGTAATTCTTACGTCTACAGTAGGCATATAATGTTCCTCCTTCTTTCTTCTTTCTGTGTTTTCTGTTAGCCTGCATAGTTGAACATCTCGGTAATACGCCGGGATAAAGTGGGTAACACATTTTCAGAGAATAATGCGTACAGACCTGCCAGCAGCAAAGCGCCGATCACAACAGCCATCAGAATTTTGATCGCACTATCAATGAAATTTTCTCCGGAACGGTCCATAAGGACAAACCGTATCTTCCACATCTTCTGTTCCGCCGCATGTTTCATATGCTCAAATCTTGCTTTCATGAATTGCTCCTCCTTACATAATAAAAGGCAGTCTTCGCTGCCTGGTTTCCTTTATTACAGCTGAAGCGTTTGGGACTGGGACGGCTCCGGTCCTCCAAACGCAACCGGTTTAAAGTCCGTATAGTCCACGTAATAAAATTCACTGGATCCCTCATCGTATAACTCAATGACGTCCGACACGGAAAGGGAGTGTCCCATATATCCCGGCACCTCATGCTCACCATTGAATTTCTCAAAAATCCGCTCCATCTCATTGGTTTCAATTTCACCGTCATACACCATGCGGTAATTTTCCGGTTTCGGCTCTCCAAATTTCTCAACCAGCATTTCATATCCAATGAATTTCATATAGATATTGACATCCGGTTTCAACTGCCAGATCCGGCAGTTCTTTAAGGGGTCTCCTCCCTGGATCTCGGCCTGCCCATTCATCAATCGGTCATACACACCGCCTTTCCACACCACCTCTTCTATCCCACCCTGCCGTTCCAGATAGGTCTCCAGCTCTTTTCCCTTAAAAATTGGATCCACCACCGCCTGGCTGCCGGCAATGTAGCCGGCCGGATTTCCAAAGTACATAATCCTCCCCTGTTCCACTCGAATTCCACGCATAGGGCTTCCACTCCTTTCCTCGTCTGTTTTGTTCATCTTTGGAGTCTGCAGCGTCTTCCCCAGACATTCCTATTTCCGCTAGGTGCATCCCTGGCCCAAAATCCATGCCACATCTCAAATTCCTCCTTATACCAGTTACAGGCTCATGCCCTGTGAAAAGGCATTTCCGCCTTCCTCCTGTTCCAGCCTGTTTTCCCCTCCTGGCTGATTCATCCGATGAGCCGACTGGATCCCTTCATACTTCTCCTTGTGGATGATGGCTGCTTTCACATAAACGGTTTTTCCATTCTTATATTTCCGGTAATGTCCTCTCCTGGTATGAGGCAGCATTTCATACCCCGTCCTCCTAAATCCGCCTCTCCCGCTGTTCTTCTTACTTAAAAAATAGACAGCTCCGATGGAATCCGGGGCTGCTCCTTCCTGTTTCATATCGAACACCTTGATACTGTTTTTGTCTACAAACCGCTGACTTTGAATCGCCTTTCCCGCATACTCCGACTTCCTGGGATGAGCTTCCAGATACTTGCGCCGTCTCTACTCCGCCAGTTCCATTTCCTGTAAATAATCCAAGAGGCTTAAGAACACGGCCGTCACACCGTCCGCCTTTCCGACCATGTTTTCAATGGGAATTTTCCGGCTCCCCTTCAGACGGTCCAGAATCTTAATGCAAAGTTCTTCATCCTTCTCTAACAGATAGGCACAATCTGCACCACTGCTTCCCTGGATGTTGATGATGTAATGCACATCATCTGCCACCAGCCGGTCCAGGCTCTCCTGATCTATTTGGGTCATCTCATAGTAACCATATTCTTCGTAAAGCCGCTCATTGATCAGCAGCAGCTTGGGAACACACTCATATTCGGTATAATATTTCCCCTTTTCCATGTCGTATTGAAAACGGCGGCTTCTCTGTTCTAAAGGAATGGATGAGATAGCTTTTTCATCCACATACCGCCGTTTCTTCTCGGACTGTCCTTGAAAGAATGGGATCATGAGCAGCATATCCAGGTAATGGTCCAGGCGCTTCCGAAACTGCTTCATGTCCCGCCCTGTCAGATCCTTCAGGCAGCGTTTCCGATCCTCCTCCTGGCTGTAAATAAAATCTGCCAGACGTTTTTTCTTGGTTGCCAGCGTTATCAACGCCTGGCTGCGCTCCTTCTTGCTCCCCCTCTCCAGTATCATTTCCGCCACCAGCAGGTCGCTGATCAGTTCTTTCCGCTCCTCTCTATCCCCCACCATGTGATTGTAATACCGGTACTGGGGAAGGTTCATTTTGTCCACGTATTTAGACATCCGCTGCCCTCACTTTCCTATCTTTATCTACCGTGTCAGCTCAACACCATACCACGCTGTACGCCGGAAAGCGATTCACAAAAACCAACAAATATTGAGGCAGAACATGCAGCAGACCTGACAAAACCATGGGCCGCCCGGTAGGCTAAATCGTAATTCTCTTCTTACATCTGCATTGGTCCCGGACTACCTTCCAATCCCTGGCGCATCTGATCTAACGCCTCCTGTGTAGGGTAAAGCTGCCTGCCATCCCGCACCTCCCAGACACAGAAATCATTCCGGTCACAGAGCATGATCCGGTGCTGATAGGGTTTCTGCATTTCCACATATTCCATGGCTTCCTTTTCATTGCAGAGCCACACCCCGGCCGCATACCTTCCATCCTCCAGGAAACTGTATCCGCTATACTGGGGTTCATGGTTCTCCAACGGTAGGGCATCGAGGGGGCGGATCTGGGAGAGCTGAAGCTTCTCCTCATCCGGCAGAAGTTCCGGCTTTAACACACCAAGCACATGATCCCGGGCGCAGCGTTCAAATTCACCATTCTTTAAGTTCACCAGAAACACAGACTTTCCCAAGGCATTTGCATTGGCTCCATTCCCGCCTGTGCAGTAATAAAGCTGCCGGCCAAAGCCAGCCTCCAAGGCAGATTCTTTTAAAATAACCACCTTTCCTTTCAAAGAGCAGCCGCTTCCTATCTCCACACAATCCCTGTCTGTAAAAATTCGATCACCCGACATGGCTCCCCTCCTTCTCCCGGACCAGCCCAGACAGGTCTGAGATCAAGCTTAACCGAACCGCATCCGGCATCGTTTTAATGGCTGCGCGGACATATGCCTCCACCGCTTCCGGTGACTGGTCCCCCACCTCCACGATTTCCACCTTACGCACGGATACCTTTCCTTCCTGGAGCTGAAGGGCCAGGATATCCCCGCCGCACATACCGGCCGCCAGACGCAGTTCCCTCGGAATCAACACTCTTCCCTTACAGTCCATCACCTTATATACCAGCTTACTCATCATAGTACCCTCCTTCTTCGATTGCCTTGTACGCTTCCTCCTCAGATATCCCAAACAGAGACAGGATCTCCAGAAGCGGCGCCTGGACCGCCGCCATAGGATCCGTATCACCGATTAAGATCGCCCCCGGAATCGTCTGTACCACCAGCCCTGCATCCATTGGGATATGGGCATCGTTCAGCAAATCATGAGGGACTACCAGCGCTGCTTCCTCCTCATCGGCAATGATATCCGTCTCACAGATCCCCGTTTCCACCTGAAACCGCGGCCCATAGCCGTTAGCTTCTTTTACCGGCCTGGTTGGGGCAAACTCCAGTGCTACCAGGTTCCCCGGGTTCAGGCACATACTCTCTATTACACCTGGCGGCAGGATGATGCTTCCATCCTCCGCCACTCTCCCATTAATTTTCACGTTTCTCATTACGCCTCCCTTTCCTCTCCTTCTACTGTCTTATCCGACTGCTCTAACTCCCGGATGAATTCCTGAAGTTCCTCTTCACTCACACTAAGTTGCGCGCCTTCCAGTTCCTTTACAAGCGCCGCCAGCCCGCTTATTTCCTCCGACAGCTGCTCCAGCCGTATTCCATTGCAGTACCCGCTGAACGTCCGCAGATAGCCCTTTACGTCCGCATGATACTGCCCGGTTTTCTGATTCCTGACCATGGCAAAGTAACAAGCCGCCAGGCAGCTGTCATCCACTTTTACGAAGAGATGTCCCCCGGATCCGGTAATCAGGCGCTGTTTTCCTTCTGTTTGTTCCTCCAGCCGGTGCTTTGCCCGCCAGAGTTTCTCAATTCCCTCCATCTTCCGTCTCACCTCCCAACAGCCCGGCAGAAAACAGGTCCATCTGCTGTGGGCCCCATATCTTCCGCTCCTGGGGATCATAGTTGGTAATGATCACCTCTGGGAATTCACACCCACGGTCATAGCGCTGGGCGAGGTTATTGATCCGGCTGACCGCTGTGATGTGGCAGCCCTCATACAATCCCCGGATATAGTCACAATCGTTATAGCTGACCATCCATTTTCCCTGGCAGCCTGCCAGAGCTTCCCTAAGTCTCACATGGTCCTGCCTTGGAAACTCCACCTCATAGTGATCTTCCGTCATAAAATACGGCGGGTCGCAATAAAGAAAGGCGTTCTCCCGGTCGTACTGCCGGATGAGCGCCTCAAAGTCTTTATTCTCAATAACTGTATTCGCCAGACGGTCCGCCGCCTGCCAGATCAGATGGAAGGTCTTCCTCACATCAAAGGGCTGGCAGCCAAAGGATGTACAGCCGCTTCCATAGCTGTATCGGATTACTTTGTAAAATGCCGCTGCCCTCTGGACATCCCCCGGCGCTGCGCGTTCCAGAAGGAGAGAACGCAGTTCCTCGAACTCCAGGGGCGGCAGGTTATGCATTGCCAGCTCCAGTTCCTCCGTCAGAAAAGTCCCTGTAAACTCCTGCTCCTCTAAAAACCTTCGAAGCACAAGGAATTCATCCCTTCCGTTTAAAGGCAGGAATCCCAGCTGGCGTAAAAACTCCATGGTGTGGTTCTTCACACAGGCATATAAATTGGTCAAGTTAGAATTGAAATCATTATAGACCTCCATCACCTTCGGATCCGGCGGTCTCCCGAACAGCACCCAGCCTCCGCCTCCGAACACCTCAATATAGCGCTCAAAACTGGCCGGGGACAATTCATACACCGTGTTCCGCAGTGCCTTTTTGCCTCCCACCCAGGATATAAAACTATTGATACTTCTTCACCTCCTCTATCCCATTCCCTGCGTCATCATGAAATGGTCCTCCGCCTGAACCTCCTCCAGGCCAGGCTCCTTTGAGACCGCCCCATAGGTCGTGAGCTTCCTCTCGGTCTGGGCATACAGCTCCTTCCCATAGCCTTCAAAATCAAACCACCGAAATGCCTGTGCCTCCAGATCCGCTCCCATCTGCTCCAGACATTCCCTGCCGTAAGTAGCGTAGGTCACCTGTGCCGGATCAAACGCATACTGGTCCAACCTATCTGCCAGACAGACAGCCTGATCTAAGCTGGAACACCTTTCATACTCAGCTACCGCCTTGTACTTCAACAGTTCTTTCTCTGTCATGGAGGACAGTTTCCTGGCGAAATCGTTCCACCGGTCGATGCCATGGTCTCGCCCTGCTAACTGCTCAAACAGCGGAGCCGCGGTGTACACTTTGGCAATCCTGCATTGTTTGAATGATTCCAGTCCCAGATTCTCTAATACTTGGATTTTTGATGCTTCATCATACGGCAGTTCCAGCCAGGCCCCAACGCCTAAATCCTCCGGTTCCGTTCCCTTTGGAACAAGGTACAGAGAAATCTGAGATTGATGAATCTCCACCTGTTCTGGAAGCTGCTTCCCGTCATAGACTTCCTGCCACTGGTCTGAAACACAGTAACAGTATCCATTGGATGTGAACACGCCGTTTTCCTTTTCCCTTATATAAACCCCGACCTTTTCGGTATCTAAGAGCGGATAAATGTCTCCTGGCAAATCCTTTAAAATCGGATCCAGATCATTGTCAATGGTCATTTCCCCGATGTCATTGTCACATTGAATTCCCGGAAGGAATTCAAACCGCTCCAGATTATATAATCCATTGATAACCTGTTTCATGTTTCGTTCCGGAAGCGCCTTTAGAACACCTTCATAAACCCCGATCTGCTTCTCAGTCATCTGTGCCAGCTTATAGACTAACAGATTCAATTCTTCCAGCGTATGATTGTAGCGATCCAGAACCGATTCGATAAATCCCGGCCAGCCCCGGCCGCGCTCCAAAAGATAAGGCTCCCCTTCCTTTAACCTTGCCCTCTGAAACGCATCCCTCACCGCCTCCTGGTGAGCCGGTAGAGAAAGAACACTTCCCTGATAGGCAGGATCATCTGCAAACTGACAGGCATAGATCCATACCTGCATCGATTGATTCACATCTCTCAACCTCCTTTTTCACCGTCCTCCTGAATGACTCACTCCATACTCATTCCCTGTGAAAATGTTTCACGGATGGACCCAGCCTGCGCAAGCGGCATTTCTCCGCTGCCCGCTGTACCAGATTAAGTGATTCCTCCAGCGCTCTCCTTTCTGTCTCTGAATCTATAGTTGATCTCAATGCCATGCTGATGGTCCTTTCTGCCTGCTGCAAATCGCTACTGACACGTTCATAATGCATCAATCTCCCTCACCTCCTCTTTCAGATTTCTCGTTTCACATCTGTCGGCTGGCTCCTTCCCCTCTCTTTATGAGATGCCGCCCATCCCCTCCATGCCTGTCAGTTCCTGCTCCGGGACAATCCCTTTCAGTTCCTGTTCCGTCTGTATACGGAATTTTGAATGACCAAAATAGACATACAGATCACAGTCCGACTCACACTCGATGCCTTCCTGTGAAAAACCTTCTCCCCAGCCATCATATGCTTGTCCAGCCCATTCCCGTTTGAGGACCTCTAACTCCTCCTGGTTCAGCTCCCCATGGCTCCTGATTTCCAGCACACCCCAGAGATTATACTGATAGCGCTCTACCGTTGGGCGCATACTGATTACCCTTTGCTTTAAAAGCTGATTGTCCAGGTAATCTGCAAGTCCTTTTTCTGTTTTTAAGATATCATCTGCAGCAATCGCGTCCCGGATATCCTCCTCATAAGAAATCAATCCAACGGAAGAGAGCGAGGAGGAATACCCATCTTCATCCACCAGTTCTGCCAACAGCGGACTGTACAGTCTGATAACGGAAGCGTTCTCGCACAGTTCATTGCAATGCCACTCATCACACAGTACAGTTCCCTGTTCCGACCATCTGGTTCCATCCCGTTTCATCAGCGCCTTCCCCAGGCTGTTCCAGTCCAGGTATGCTTCACAAAACCGGGAAACATAAAGCGAACCGTCATCCTTCATCCGCCACCTGGCATAGTCTTCTGGGGTCCGAAATTCCGAAAGGATCTGATAATGATCCAGGTCGCTTATAACACCAGCGGCCTCATCCAGACTGCGGGGACATTCCGCGGTTAACACCGCTTTCAGCTTCTCCACAATCTGTTCCGTGCCGTCCAGCACCTTTTCTTTTAAAAACCAGGCAAACCGGTTCAGTTCTTCTACCTTACTCCCTACCGGAAGATAATGACGCAGCTCATCAAGTGGTCCGCCGTACTGATTCCATTGACATTCAGAAAACGCCTGTATCCCCAGTTCCTTTTTCGCCAGCTCCATTTGTTCTTTATCTGCCGGGATTGCCAGGGAAACATTTACCATTCCATTTTGCGAGGGGCGGCGCAGATGAAGCAGAAAAAGCGAATTTTTATCATATCCCGGATCCGGAAGGTAGTTCTGATACACTTCTTTATCAACAGTATCCTCACGCTTTAAGACAAGGCCACTCGGACAGTAATCACCTCTGTGGTCTGCAAAGTAGGAATCCCGGATGCGTTCAAAATCCAGCATGGGATACAGTACCTCTGGTATCTCAATCTGTTTTCCCCTGCGTAACAGCTCTGCCGCAATTCGCCCCGGATCACTGATATCCTCCAACAGATCATATGAATCCAAGTTATAGGAAAGATTGATGATCTCCTTCAGCGTTCCGGGCGTTTCCAATTTAAGCGCCACGGAAAAAATATCCTGCTCTTTCCTTGTCATATGCCGCAGCCGCAAATCCAAGAAATCCAGTTCCTTCCGCCTTGTCTCATCTCCATAATCCAACCCTGTAATCATCTCCGACAGCGGCTGAACCGGTGAAACCAGAGAACGGACCGTCACCGTCTGATTCCCGGCTTTCCCCTCATCCAGTATCTTTTTGGCAGCCTCAAAGTCTGAAGCCGACATAGGAATCCCCATTTGCTCGGAAACCATATCCCCATAGCCAATCTGGATTTCTAACATTCCACTTCCTCCTCATTTAAGACAGTCCCTATTCCATGCCGGCTGATTAAGACCGCATGGATAATCAGACGCAGCAGCCCGTCATGGAACAGTTCCGGATCCCCTAATTCTGATAAAGACACATAAGGTTTTCCAGTACATAATTCCTTCGCCACACAGAACGTTGCGTAGCTGTCCAAATCAGCCCCGCGAAGGCGGAATCGGTTATAGTCAATCGTGCGCTCCTGCACAAATGGCCCAGCCTTTTCCCAGAGCTTCTCCTCACTGCTTAATAGAAACACGGCCGCTGCAAATCCCGGTTCCGTCACAAGCCCCGGATATAAACCACAGCGCATGAGCGCCCGAAACCTCCGCCTGTGTTCCTTACTTTTAAAAAACATAATCCCTTTCTCCCCTTCCTCCTGGAGCTTCCCTACCCGGACCGTCAGGGCCGATCCCGGCAGCTCCTCTGCCAACAATCTGAGTAAAATCTGATAGAATGCAGGGGGCATTTCCTCATCCACTGCGGTATACAGACGGCCGTCCATACCCTGTTCTTTTTCTGCTCTCCACACATTGACATACCGGCAGCTTCCAAATCCCGCTGTCTCTCCCGCCTGCCGGCTCCGGATGACTCCGCTTCTACGCGGCCCAAACCCCGGCACCTGCTGCATTTCCCGCTCCAGCTCTGCAATTGACGTCCCTTTCATAAATCTTACAGTCATCGTTCTTAGTCCTTTCTTTCAAATCGTTGGGATTTTGACATAAAAAAAGCAGCTATGCCCTTATTTTAAAAGACATAACTGCGGTTCCACGGTATCACTGGACACCAGCACTTTCCTATCTAAGTCTAGCTGATTATTTTTTCAGCTCTTCTCTCTAATGGAATACCATGGATTCCAATTCATCCAGCCACCCCATATCCATCTCTTCTGCTTTTGAACTGATACATTCCATACGGTATCCCAGTTCTTCCAGCCTGCTCTGGACTCCTTTTATACAGTAGTTGGAAAATCCTTCCGCCTCCTGTTCATTTTCATCGTAACAGGAAAACTCATACTCCACTCTTACCTTGTAGCCGTCCAGAAACCGCAGCGTCAGATCGCTGGTGATATACCCCTTAAGGCTTTCCTCATTTAAGAATGCGGTCTGGATGTCATGTTTAATCTTTTCCTTCATCCCTTCATACATCAGGCGGTTACACTCCCTATCATCAAATCCTGTATGAAGAGTTATGGCTGTGTTTACTATATAATCATTCAATTCATGGCTCACCATCCTTTTTCGGTGTATTGACTGTGAGGATTCCGACTAATTAACAATTTACCCTTTTACTGCTTCATTGACATCCCAACCAAACCACCCTCCTCGCCTTCCCATGCAGGATGAGACGGGTGTTCACCCTGCTGCTGAATCTCATCTGTCTTTTGTGCAGACACCTCGTCCAGAAAACCTCCCAGCCGATTCGGAACATAATCAGACAGCCAAGTGCCCCCAAACGTCTCATGGCTCTTAATTCTCCATATCGCCAGCTTTCCAAGATCGAGTTTCACATCCTCAAACGGAAACAGCAGGTTGGTCAATCCCTCATGACAAAATGACTTCACATGTTTAAACTCTGTCCCTTCCAATAAAATGCCTTCCTGTGTTAACAGTTCGTTGATTCCGTCTACCCACTCCTGCGCATCCCCTCCACAGCCCTGGAGGATCAGTCCTTCCTGATTTGTCATTCTGCGTAACTCATCGGTTGTGATCTGCATGAAATTCCTCCTTCTTTTTTCTTATCTATATAAAAAAGGCCAGCCACTTTTTGATCTGGCTGACCTGGAATTTTTATTCGATGCCCCTTTCTTTTACATCTCCAATACTGGGGCCAGCTGATTCTCCATGCTCTCACAATGCTCGGCCACCAAATCATTCAGCTCCTCTATGGAACCATACTCCGGTAACCAATCCCACAGTGCCGCCACTCTGCACTGGATAGCTAACTGTTTACATTCGCTCCAGTTTGAAATTCCCATAGCACTCTTGAGCGCATCCATTTTGCTTTCGGTTGCCGGAAGGATCAATGTATAGTTATCATAAGGATTCCCTTTATAGATCCATACTTTAAAACTACAAGTCTGCTTGTAATTCGGATCCGGTAACTCCTTCCCTCTATAGATGGGCTCCAGTTCTTCCTGACTCCCGCTGGTATAGCCAAATGCATGAAACATACCACCGTGTTTTTTTATATAATCTGTTCCAATCCCTTCATAATTAGATCTAGCTGCCTGCTCCTCCATAGCCATATCAGCATTTCCCTTCAGCAAATGTTCCCCTAATTTTGCTTCTGTTGTCACTCCTGGCAGATATCTGAATTTATCCATGTTGCAGGAAAGATTGATGATATCTTGGAGTGTCTCCGGTTTCATCATCTCAATCACGGTTCCGAATACCGCCTCGTCCTGGCTGTCCATCCATTTCACACGATAGGCCAGGTAGTTCAGTTCCTCCAATCTTTTTTCTGTCACCGGGACCTCATACAGGTACTGGCGCAGATTTGGAATGGACGATTCCACATAGGCGGTAGCTGTTTCCAACGGAACTGTATCCGTTCCATTCAGAAGAGAATAGGCTTCTCTCATTTCTTCGATTGTAGCCGGCAGACCGATACCTACACCAGGGCTTACTGTTCGGCTCAAATAAATCTTAAACATCTAATTTCCCCTCTCTGTCTCTTCACATATAGCCGTTACTATTTTTGATACTCTCTATTAAAAAAGGCCCGCCATTTTTTGATCTGGCTGACCTGAAATTTTACCTCATATCCTCTTTTACCCGTCTCACATCTATGAAAAGGCCAAAAAATCGGGGTCAAAAACGGCCATTTTTTGCCCGATTTTTTCCTCGATTTTTCGCCAAAAACCACTATATCTTGTGGTTTAATCCTTCTATTTTCCTTCCAAACCACATTTCCGCATCATTATTACCACCTCGACATTCCCCGTCCCCGGAAACATATCCACCCCACAAACTTTCTCCACCCTATACCCTCTATCCTGCAGCACCACCAAATCCCTGACCAAACTGGTTGGTTTACAGGATATATATACAATCCGGTCCACTCCGAAATCAATGATTTTTCCCAATGCCTTTGGATGTATCCCATCCCTGGGCGGATCCACTACAATCAAATCCGGCTTATCCTGAAGCTCATCAATCACTTTGAGCACATCGCCGGCCAGGAACTCGCAGTTCTCCAGTCCGTTAAGCCTGGCGTTTACCTGGGCTGACCTGACTGCTTCCTCTACAATCTCAACGCCTACCACCTTTTTAGCCACAGACGCCAATATCTGTGCAATGGTCCCGGTACCGCTGTATAGGTCGAATACCACCCTGTCTTTTGTATCGCCTACGAATCCCCGTGCCGTATCGTACAGCACCTCCGCACCAAGGGAATTGGTCTGAAAGAAGGAAAAGGGCGAGATACGAAAACGCAGACCCAGCAGTTCTTCGTAAAAGTAATCCTGACCATAAAGGATGTGGGTGGCATCGCTCTGTACCACATCTGCCAGGGAGTCATTTTCTGTGTGGAGGATGCCCGCCAGCTTGCCGTCCAAAGGAAGGCTCACCAGCTTTTTCGTCCACTCTGCCAGTACCTCTTCCTCCGTCCTTTCACCCAGATAATCCCTCTGTGTGCTGGTCACCAGGTCTACCAGAATTTCCCCTGTCTTTACCGCCCTCCGGACCAGCAGATGGCGAAGATACCCCTGATGCTGTAATTTTTTATAGAATGCAACCCCCAGCTCCTCAAAATATTCTTTTGTCGCTACCAGTATTCTGCAAAAATCCGGATGTACAATCCGGCACTCCGGAGTGGTTACAATATCATAAAAACTTCCCCTCTTGTGCATTCCCAATGCCAGCGGACCATCCTTTACCTCATCCCCAAAGGAGAACTCCATTTTGTTGCGGTATCCTGATGAGATAGGACTGGCCTTGATTCCCTGAAACTCATAGGTACCGTCCGCTACCACGGTGTCCAGCAGGGATTTTACCTGCTCCTTTTTAATGTTTAACTGTTCTTCATAGGGCAGGCTCTGGTAAATACAGCCGCCGCATATCCCAAAATGGGGACATGCCTCCTCCGGTTTTTCTGCCGGGGAATGCGCCAATATCTCCAGGGTTCTGGCTTCCGACTTCCCTTTTCTCCGCTTGGTAATCACACACTGAATTTTCTGGCCTGGTATGGCATTCTTTACCACTACTCTCTCACCATCTATATGAAGGATCCCCTTATTGGGAAATTCGATTTTTTCTACTGTTCCTTCGTAAATATCGCCTTTTTTCATAAAATATCTCCGTTCTGCCCGCTGCTTAGGCATTTTTTTATGGTCCTCTTTTGCCGTATCATTATATCATGCAATAGGGTCCGCATCAAGCCAGACAAAAAAAGGACCGCCACTTCCGCGGCGGTCCCAACAACTATCCTGTTCTATCATCCTTCTGTATATCTTACTGTGTATCTTATGATGGTCTTAAGGCAGCCTCTGCTATTCAGCCTTTTCTGTCTTCTTTTCCTCAGGCTCCTCATCCTCAAAGAAGTCATCGTCAAAATCATCGTCGAAATCATCTTCAAAATCTTCCAGATAATCAGGAGTAAAGAAACGGTATACAGCGTATGCAATTCCTGCCACTGCTGCCACTGCTCCAATGATGGCCAGTACCCAGAGAATACAGTTCTTTTTCTTCTCGTCCTCTTCTCTCTTGTGAAGCAGTTCATTGATCCTGCTGGAATTCATCAGTTCTTCTACACGGCTTAATGCCTCTTTGCCCATCTGATCAAACCTGTCTCTGTCAAATCTGTTCATTCTACCCACGTCCTTTCTTATATATAAGCACTTCTGCCCTCTTGCTTGTTTTTAATTATTATATCATGGAAGCTCTTGATTTACTATCCCAATTTATTCAAATTTTATCCAATTGTTTCAATCTAATTTTAATTAAAACCCAGTCCCGGCAGAAATCTGCTGGGCAGATGCCTGTTTCGGCCAGACAGATGCCTGTTTCAGCCAGGCAGACGCCCGATTCCTCTGAGCAAATGCCGCTTACCGCCAGGCATCCCAGATACCAGCACACCCATCAGACCTTTTTTAACTTGGCAAAGGATGCAAACATTTTCTTCTGGCCCGCACCGTCAAATACCACCGTGACTTCGTAATCCTTACCTCCGTCCCTGATGGACTTCACCGTTCCCTCTCCGAATTTAATGTGCCTGACCCTGTCTCCCTCGCTGTAATCCAGGGATGCTGCCTTCTGCACTGTAAATGCCTTGCCAAATCCCGGATTTCCCGCTGTGCTGCCGGTGCCCCGGCCTGACAAGGGCTGGGATGATCCGGATGCATATGCATTATATCCCTTTCCAAAGGTGCTTGTACGTGTATTCCCCGCTGCCGGCTGGTTCCACGGCAGGCCTGCCTCGCCGGAAATACCGGTCTTGCCAAATCCGCCTGCACCGGCATCATTGTTCCGGCTGCCATAGCTTCCCAGCACTGGTTCCAGACGCTCCTCTTCCAGCAACTCACCCGGCACCTCCTCCATAAAACGGCTGGGCTTGCAGTATCTTGTTTCGCCGTTGACCATCCGCTGTCTGGCGCTGGTAATCACCAGCTCATTTTTGGCCCTTGTGATACCCACATAGCAGAGACGGCGCTCCTCCTCCATGTCCGTCTTGTCATCGGAATTTATGGACATCATACTGGGAAACAGCCCGTCCTCCAGGCCTACCAGGTACACCTTCGGGAACTCCAGTCCCTTGGCGCTGTGCAGGGTCATGAGGGTGACCCGGTTCTCGGATTCATCCATATTATCTATATCAGCCACCAGGGCCACCTGCTCCAGGAATTCATCCAGAGAAGGATGCTCGCTGTCCTCCTCGTAGCTCACGGCCTTGTTGACCAGCTCCTCTATGTTCTCCAGCCTGGTCTGGGACTCCACCTCTCCCTCTGCCTCCAGCTCCTGCTGGTAGCCGGTCTCGTCCATGATGCCCTCTATCAAGTCCTGGATGGTGTAATCATCTGACTGTGCCCTGGCCCGGAAGCTTTCCATCTGTCCTATAAAGGCTCCGATTTTTTCAGCAGCCTTACCCAAGCCCGGAATCTGCCTGGCCTCCCTGAGAGCATCGTACAGGCTCATGCCATGTTCAGAGGCAAAGATGGTAACCTTCCCCATGGTGGTGGCGCCGATTCCCCGCTTGGGCACATTGATGATGCGCAGCACCGACAAATCATCCACTCCGTTGGCTATGGTCTTTAAGTAGGCCAGAATATCCTTGATTTCCTTTCTCTGATAGAAATTCACGCCTCCCACCAGACGGTAGGGTACGTTGTAAAAGATACACCGCTCTTCCAGAAGACGGGACTGGGCATTGGTGCGGTAGAGCACAGCCTGCTCCTGATAGGCATAGCCGCTGTCCCTTATCTCCCTGGCCACAAAGTCCGCTTCCTCTCTGGCTGTGTCAAACTGTTTAAAACGAATCAAATCCCCTTCGCCGTTGGCAGTCCACAGGGTCTTATCCTTACGCCCGCGGTTGTGGCGTATAACGCCGTTGGCCGCATTCAGTATGTTCTGGGTGGAGCGGTAATTCTGCTCCAGTTTAATGACCTTTGCCCCGGGAAACATCTCCTCAAAGCTCAGAATATTCCCTATATCCGCCCCCCTGAACCGGTAAATGGACTGGTCGTCATCCCCCACCACACACAGGTTCCTGTACTTGGAAGCCAGCAGGCTGACCAGCTTGAACTGGGCCAGGTTGGTATCCTGGTACTCATCCACCATGATATACTTAAACCGCTCCTGATAATAATTCAGGACCTCGCTGTTATTCTGGAATAATTCCACTGTCTTTACAATGAGATCGTCGAAATCCAGTGCATTGTTCTTCTTAAGACGCTTCTGATACTCCTTATATATCTCCCCAATCCTGCGCTGTCTGAAGTCCTGCCCTGCATTTAACAGGAATTCCTCAGGACCGATGAGCTTGTCCTTCGCAGAGGATATGGTGCCTAACACGGAACGCTCCTTGAACTGCTTGGTATCCACATCCATGGCCTTGAACACCTGTTTCATCAGGGTTTTCTGATCATCGCTGTCATAGATGGAAAAATTCGTGGTGTAACCCAGATACTCTATATGCCTGCGCAGGATGCGCACACAGGTGGAGTGGAAGGTACTGACCCAGATGCTCTCAGCCCCAAAGCCTACCAGCTGGTCCACCCTTTCCCTCATCTCCCCGGCCGCCTTGTTGGTAAATGTGATGGCCAGTATATTCCAAGGGTTCACCTGCTTCTCCTCAATCAGGTATGCCACCCTGTGGGTCAGCACCCTGGTCTTTCCGGAACCGGCCCCAGCTAAAATAAGGAGAGGCCCTTCCGTTTGAAGGACTGCCTCCTTCTGCATGGGATTCAATGTATCGTAAATACTCATAAATTATGTACCGCCTTTTTAACTGCAATTATGTTTATTAAGTATACCATTCTGAACCCCATCCTGCAAGACCTGCCTTTCGGACGATTGCAGCCGCATTACAGCCAGCTGTCTCTCCATTGCCATATCTCCTGTTTCCTGTCTTACAGGCATTCCCCCATAAACCCGCATAGATTTTCATTTCCCCCTTGTCATCTAGTATTCAATACTATATAATAGATATAGCAATGTGATAAGAATGACAGAGGTGACACATAGATGAAGACAAATGAAGAACGTCTGCAGGACCTGTTTTCCTATCTGGGGAACCTGTCCCATGTCAAGGCGGACGAGATTCCTGATATTGATTTGTACATGGACCAGGTTACCACCTTCATGGACAGCCATTTAAAAGATATGAGACGCCATCCGGGTGATAAAGTCCTGACCAAGACCATGATTAATAATTATGCCAAGAATAATCTTCTGCCTCCCCCGGTGAAGAAGAAGTATTCCAAGGACCACATGCTGATGCTTGTGTTCATATATTATTTTAAAAACCTTCTGTCCTTTAGTGATATTGAAGAGCTTTTCCGTCCTATTACATCAAAGCATTTCTCAGGCCAGACATCCCAGCTGTCCCTGGAAGATATCTACAACGAAGTATTTACTTTGGAAAAGGGCGAGATGGATAATCTGAAGTCTGATGTGGCGGCTAAGTTTGCCCGTGCCCAGGATACATTTTCAGATGCTCCTGTGGATGACAAGGACAGGGAATATCTGAAGCTGTTTGCCTTTATCTGCGAGCTGTCCTTTGACGTGTATCTGAAGACACAGATGATTGAAATGATCGCGGATCAGCTCAGGGAGGATGCGCCTGCCCCCCGCAAGAAATAAACTCCATAACCTGTCAGCCCCGCCTTGGCGGACAAAAAATGGATTGCCGGGGCTGCCGGCATACCTATAGAAAACAAAACGGATATCGCAGCAATCCTGCCGCAATATCCGTTTTTTTATACACCTTTTATCATACTCAGCTTTCATTATCCCCTTTGTCTGCCTGCGTTCCCCCTGTGAGCCTGGCGAACACCATGTCGTATCCGTCACTTCCATAATTCAGCGAACGGTTTACCCGGCTGATGGTAGCGGTGGATGCGCCTGTTTTCTCCGCAATCTCCAGGTAGGTCTTGCCTTCCCGCAGCATCTTGGCCACTTCATAGCGCTGGGACAGGGACAGCAGTTCATTGATGGTGCACACATCCTCGAAAAACTTATAACATTCATCCGGAGTCTTTAAAGTTAGTATGGCATCAAATAGATGGTCCACTGCTTCTGTTTTAATTTTCTTGTTCATGTCCTGGTTATCTCTCCTTATAATTCATACGGACTTCCCCTTCCGTATGTATATTGTAAAATGATTACAGGTCATATAAGCCCCATACTTGTTCATTTTAGCATATTAAAGTCTGAAAGTCCATACGTGACGGGAGATTTTATAAGGGCATTTTTTCCGGCGCTTTCCCCGCACTTTTTCCAGGTATGTTTTCTGCTATTTTCCCTGTCCCTTTCAGGACAGCATGAACTTCTCAACCACAAGTCCCACGCCGTCGTGATTATTGGATGCGGTAATATAATCAGCGGCCTGCCTCACCGGGAGAACAGCATTTTCCATAGCCACGCCCAGACCGGCATACTTAATCATAGTCAGGTCATTGTAACCGTCGCCGCAGGCTATCATCTGCTCCCGGTCAAGCCCCAGCACTTCCAGCAGACGGGCCAGCGACCGGGCCTTATCAATTCCCTTTGGCATGATTTCCAGGAAATACGGCTCGGAACGGTACACGCTGAAATCGCGGCCCATGGCAGCCTTTACCTTAGGCTCCACAGTCACCAGGTAATCGCCGTCATCCAGCATCAGGAACTTGGGTACTTTAAAATCCACATAGGACTTCATGTCTTCCACCTGACGCAGGGGCAGGTGGTTGATGTTGGACTCGGCAATGGCATAGGGACATTCCACATTGTTAGTAATAATTTCCTCACCCTCATAAGTAAGGATATCTACCCTGTGCTCCTCTGCCAGCCCGATGATCTTCTGATTGGACTCCCTGGGCAGCAGTGAAGAAAACACGGTTTCACCTGTCTTGCAATTTGTGATCATTCCGCCGTTATAGGACAGGATATAGCTGCCGAAACGTGACAGCTCCAGCTCCCTTGCCAACGGCTCCACGCCGGCCGTGGGCCGCCCGGATGCCAGCACCACCACGTTTCCCGCTTCCTGGGCATTCATCAGGGCCTCTTTTGTCCTGGGTGTGATGATTTTGTCACGGTTGGTCAGTGTACCGTCCAAATCCAGTACGATAATCTTGTAGTCCATCGCCTTTTCTCTCCTGTATCCGATTCTTTATTTCCGCTTATCTGCTTATGCGTTTCCATGGAACCATTTTATCAGAAATACAGCGCAGTGACAACCGGAACAGTTATTCATCCTTATCAGCTAATCCTTATCAGTCTTATCCCGGAGACCGAAATTCAGCTCCACCAAAGCCCTGGGGCGGCCGCCCTTGGCAGCGCTTTCCCTGGCGCAGACCGTCCCCAGTCCGGCTGCCTGAATCTTACTGAGAATACGCCTGGCGCTCCTGACCGTGATGCCCAGACATTCCGCCAGCTCCGAAGCGTCAAACACATAGCTCTTCCTCACATCCGCAATAGCCTGAATTTTCAAAATGGATTCCATACTGAGTCCGGTCTTTTCGGAAATCGTCTGTATTTTTGGGTCAAAGGATATCATGCTATACTGAAGCTGCTGCTCCAGGCCCAGGGGGCCCTGAATCTTCTCCTCCTCATCAATCTGGAAGATCCCTCCCTCCCCCTTGCCAAGAGAATATTCCAGGGCTTTCCTGGCATGCATCTCTGCCTGGTAAGCCGTCAGTCCCATACCCAGACCTGCATTTACCACCAAACCCAGGTTCTTTCCCTCCCTCTGAAGAATCCTTAGGTCCTTGTGGTTCTTTTTTCCCTTCACCACCCCGGAGTTGGCATAAATCACGTATTCATCACGCCCAAAGGGGAATACAGATCCCTGGATTCCCCTTACGTAGCGTATCAGTTCCACTTCAAATTCAGCCTTGCTTGCCATGGCACTGTAATACTGGTCCTCCTTCTCCGGGAAGTTGGACATCTGTATCAATTCCACCGCAATCTGCGAATACTCTGCCTGGGCCAGAGCCCAGCCCTTTTCCAGATCGGCCAGGGCATCCCTGACCTGGGAGCGTTTGGGCTCCAGGTAAAAAACTCTGCCGCCCTTTTCTTCTATCATATGATAGACTGCCACATAAGCAGTGACCGCCACATCGGTCATCTTCTTCTCCAGCAGCTCCATATGCCATGCAACATACTCTTCCTCCGCCACGCCTGCAAGCAGCGGGCAGGTATATATATTCCTGGGCTGTATGTGAAAGGCATCCAGGATATCCTCAATAATCTGCTTCTCCACCACGTCAATACTAAAGGTGTCGATTTCCCGTCCTTCCCTGACCATTTTCAGAAATACTTCCGCAATACTGCTGGCGGACCGTCTGATGTATGTGTAAGGTTTCTGCATCTGGTGATGCCCCAGCACATAGTCACAGATGCCGCTTCCGGTAAATATCACGCCGTCGCACTCCTGCTCACAGGTGTCAATGACATCCACGGCCTCCCTTACCAGCTCTCTTGTATATAAACGCACCTCATGACTCTGGTCAATCTGCTGTATTGCTTTCCTGATGATTACGCAGGATTCCCTTGGCCCCACTACTCCCACTATCATTTATACTGTCAACCTCCCGATTCTTTGCGCACAGCGCGCCTTATACCGATTATAAATCAGAAGCATCGTATAAATCAACCACCTGATGGTCTTTTAAGAGATTTAGATATTCTTCCTTTGTCAGTGCGGGCCGGAAATCCCTTATGATTTCCTTTCCTTTAGCGCCCTCATCCCACAGCAGATCAATGATGGTAAGGGCCATCATCTTAGCTGGCACAATGTAGGCGGTGTACGGGTCGTCCATCCGGTAATTCTCCGTGTGGAGACCGCCCTTTATACCGCCTGCCCAGATATGCATACAGGGCATGATCTGGGAAATATCCCCCAGGTCCGTGGAGCCGGCTGTCTCCCAGTCCTCCACAAACGCATCTTCCCCGGCATGTTCGTAAGCCATCATGTTGTCACGGTACAATCGTGCAATCTGACGGTCCGTGTTCAGAGGCAGATAGCCGATACAGTCGTGAATCTCCACCTTGCCCCCCAACGCCATGGCTGCTGCCTTCATACTCCGGTTCACCTTATGGGAGGCATCCTCCATGGCGTCAATGGTAAAGGCACGGACCATGATTTCCATGGTAACACGCTCCGGCACCACATTTACCAGGCCTCCGCCCTCCTTGATTACAATGCTTACCCGTACCTTGTCCTCGTCTCTGAAGGTTTCCCTCAGTGCATGAATATTGTTCATAGCCAGCTCCGCCATGTTCAGGGCATTGATTCCCTGTTCCGGGGCAAACCCGGCGTGAGCCGCCTTTCCCAGGAAATGCACGGTCTTGCTGATGAATCCATTGCCCTTGGTGTCCAGGATACAGCATTTTCCCGGCTCCATCTCCATCATATGGCACTGAAGAACCATATCCGTATCGTCCAGGCCTCCGCGGTACATAAGCTCCTGCTTTCCTCCCAGATAGTGGATGGTTCCCTGACTCATGAGGCGGTTTCTGTACTCATAATCCACACATTCCTCTGCCGGTATGGCTATAAAGTCAGCGGCGCCCCCCAGGTGCTCCATGACGCCTGACGTAAGGATACCTATGGCTGCCCCGTACATGTTTGCCAGCTGCACATTATGCCCGCAGGCATGAACCATTCCGCCCTCAGCTGCATCCGGGTGGGAGTCGCACATGATGCAGTCCAGCTCTCCCATCACCGCCACCCTGGGCCCGTTTCCCTTGGGACCGGAGGACACACGGCAGCCTGTATAGGATACGCCTGTCTCCGGCTCCAGTCCAAGCTTTAAAAAGGCTTCCTCCATAAGTTTTCCCGTCCTGAACTCCTTAAAGCCCAGCTCCGGCGTTTTATAAGCTTCCTTTCCCAGGGCAATGATTTCGTCCTGGTGTTCCTCAATCACATTAAGGCATCTCTGTTTCAGTTCTTCTTTGTCCATATCATCATTCCTTGTCATCTATACTTACAGTTCTGTCATCCGGCTCATGACCCTGGTGGCCTTCCACAGTTCATCCATATCCAATGCTTCCTGCACGGTATGTACGTCCATCATGCCAACGCTTAATATAAGGCTGCTGCAGCCGTATCCGGCCAATATATTGCCGTCGCTGCCGCCGCCGATAACCATGGGCCTGGGTTCGATTCCCTCCTTCTCCATGGCCTGGGCTGTCATGCGGTACAAATCACTGTCAAGACTTACCTCCAGGGAAGGATATGCCAGCTCATGCTCCATTTCATAGGCGGCCCCCATCTCCAGGCAGGCTACCTTCAGGCATTCCTCCATGTGAGCCGCTTCATCCCTCAGCTTATCCATGCTGTGGGAACGTATCTCGGCGGTAAATGTCACCTCATCGGTCACGATATTGGTGGCTGCCCCTCCCTCGATCCGCCCGATATTGGATGTGGTTTCCTGGTCTATCCGCCCAATATGCATCCGGCTGATTGCCCTGGACGCTGCCACGACAGCATTGATTCCCTTCCCAGGTTCAATGCCCGCATGGGCCTTACGGCCTCTCACCGTGCACCTTATGGCCTCCATAGCCGGGGCCTTATAGGCAATGATTCCTGCCGGGCCTGTTGCGTCTGCTATGACCATGTTCTTACATGGCAGGCGGGACGGGTCCATGTGTTTGGTCCCCTGCATGCTTGACTCTTCAGAGACAGTAAACATGATATAAAACTCCTTGTGGGGCCTGTTGGTCTCCACAATATCCTCAACGATTTCCAGTATGGAGGCCACAGCCCCCTTGTCATCTCCCCCCAGGGTGGTGGTTCCGTCCGTGCGGATAATGTGTCCATCCACCACCGGTCTCACATCCTTACACGGCTCAATCTGATCCAGATGAGCCACAAAGCAGAAGGGAGGATTACATGGCTCGCCCTTGACATGAGCGATAATATTTCCGCCGTTTCCTCCATATGCTTTCCCGGCTTCATCTATGGAAGCTTCTATTCCTCTCTCTTTAAAATAGTTCATAAGCCATTGGCACTGCTCCTTCTCCCCACCGGAAGGACTGTAAATCTGAACCAATTCCAAAAAACGTTCCTGCATCCGTTCGCGTGACAGCATAGTTATCCTCCTCATTATATAAGCCTTCATATGCACTTAGCGCCCATGTCCCGGGCGCTTGTGCAAAGTATTCTGTCCCTTTTTCTTGTCTATCCCTTTTTCTTATCTATTCCTTTTCCTCGTCTATCTCTTACCCTATCTGTCCCTGCTTATCAGTCAACCTGAAGCTCTTTCTTGTAAAGAAGCTTGCCGGCGTAGATGGAGCCAAATACAGCTACCAGAATAACCACATAGGATGGGTTGCCCGGTATGAAGCTTAAGAAGCCCAGCTTCATGAGCCAGTTCATTCCAATGGCGATGATGGCAGCCACCACGCCCAGTTTGGGACGTGTTGCGGCAAACTGTCCGAATACAGCGCCGAAAAGCGCGGGAAGCAGGAAATTAAGCGCCTCCTTCACAGGTGCAGGAAGAATGTTCAGGATAACGCTTCCCGCAACAGCTCCCACGGTAAGAATTACCACATTGACGAGAATGGATGTGGCAATACCGATGGTGGAAATAATGGATCCTTCCTCTGTACCCATCTCCACTCCGGCCGCCTCCTGGGCCACGGAAGAACACGGCACACGCATGTTGGAGGTATTGCCTGAAAGGAAGGTAAGGTAGGTTCCCGGAATGCCCAGAATCGGGAAGTAGGAAATGGGCTCAACAATGTAAAATGCTCCGCTTACGCTGATCTGCATGAGAGTGCCGGCGATAATGGCGGACACCGGAGGCATGTAGCCCCTGAAGGCCATCACCAAAGCAGGAAGGAATCCTGCGAAAATGCCCAGCAGCAGTGTAATCTTTCCCCATTTCACGATTCCGGGGATATATGTACCAGAATAATAATCGTTTTTCATCTTCTAACCCTCCTTAGATTACGCTGACAGCATATCCGATGAACATGCCGCTGAACATGGCAATTGCAAATGCCCACTCCCTGAGCCAAGCGATATCCCTGGCCCTTGACAGCTTCACCAGTACCATCATGATAACACAGCCAGCTATGGTAGCGATTGCCGGTGCGTTGGTGAAGGTAAGGGAACCCTCTGCCGTAAAGAAGTTGCCGGAAGCCAGATTGGCAAACGCACCCAGCATGGCGCCTGCGGAAATGATGGGAACCATCTTGGCATTGCCCTTTGACATTAAGTGGTTAACCTTGTCCATCTTATCGCAGAACAGGAAGGTAAAAATCAGCCAGCCCAGCGAACCGCACACCATGGTCCATACGCCGCAGGCAAATGCCATGGTATCCATGGTCTGAAGTGTCTTTCCCATGGCCTGGGCGCCGAATCCGGCCGCCATGGCCTCATAGTTAACAGAACCGATAAATGACAGACGCATCCACGCCACCGGCGCACCCATGGTAACCAGCAGAGATATCATGGTGACCAGGATTACTACGGACGGGCCAATGGACGATATCACGCTGCTCTTGATTGCCTTATGTACCTGGTCCGTGGTGAGGGCCGACTCGCTGGCTGCCTTTATAGACCTTTTCATAAACAAAATTGACTGAAACACTACCACCGCTACCGCCAAAGCCGCTGCTGCCCACATCAGAGGGCTGTTGGCGTAATCCAAATAATTAACACTTTCGTTCATTCTGACCTCCTTGGTTATTCCCCTTTCCAAAAGCTGCAGTCTTTTGGATTTTCTAGTTTCGGTCATGTCCATAACATGTCCTTATATTTATATTTACTACAATTTATCGGTATTGTCAAGGGTTTTTGTTGAATATTTGTTTTGGTGATGGAATAGGATTTGGCGGGGGTAGTGCAGAATATCTTAAAGGGCGGTGCGGGAGTTGGCAGCGGGCAGCTATCTGCACGGGCAGGTAGGAACCGGGTGGACTGGAGGACAGTTGGGAGGGAATACCCGTAAATGCAAAAAAAATCCGTGAACAGAAAACCAATATGCGACATTCAGAGATGATAATTCCAAATATATGGAGTGATTGCCTGTAAGCAATAATGCTGCGTAAAAGCGCCGGTATTGTTACCGCAAAGGAATATTGCAGTAATAATACCGGCGCTTTACATCAACCGATTCATCTGTCTAATGCTTATTCTGTTTTCCCTTCATACCGCTTCCGGTAATAATCCATCGTCCGGTAGTCAATCACATCCTTCATCTGTTCGGAAAACCCGTCCATTTCCACCGACTCATATAACTGCGGATTCAGCGCCAGTACATAGCCCTCTTTACACACAAAAAACCTTTTCCGGACTGCCGAAAAAAGCGGACCGGGTTTTATCCCTGCCCCCGGTAATGACCTCACAGGGCCCGATTTCCTTTTGAAACCGCCTCAACGATTCTATTTTTTCCTCAATATCATGTTCAGCCATTTTTCTTCTGCTCTCCCCGGACGGACATCACTCGTTACCCACATTTCCAATATGTCAAATAAATTTACATCTTTTAACAGCTTATCCATCTTTTCTTCCGTCATATCCGTAAAATAACGGCCATTGCGCTCACCCTCAGCTGTACCATACTTGAAGGATGTATACAGTATTCCATGTGATGTCAAAGCACGGGCCATTTTGATAAACACATCCTCCAGTTCTCTATAAGCCAGATGCAGAATGGAAGAACATGCCCAGATTCCATCATAGGCTTCCTTTTCATCTAAATCCTGAAAATACATCAGCCTCACTTCAATTCCTGTATATTCAGACGCTATCCTGACCAGTTCTTCCGAACCATCCGCGGCATCCGTCTCAAATCCCCTGTCCAGGAAATACTTCGTATCTCTGCCGGAGCCGCACCCGAAATCCAGGATTCTGGCTCCCGGCTTCAGATACGCCAGGAAACGCTCCTGCATCTCCTTAAACTCCACATCCCTTGTGCTGTCAGAAAATTCTTTTGCATGTTGGTTGTAATATTGTAATGAATCATTCATGAATACAAATGCTTCCTTTCCTAAATAATCCGGCCGCTGTCCTCTATTTACATGACCACTGTCAATCATATCATTTTTTGACATCACAGGCAATTAAAACTAATTTCTCAGTTCCCAATGTTTTATTCACCGATTCCCTCCAGCCCTAATAGACTATAATATACCAAATCATATAAGGAGCATATTGATGAAAAAAGCAATTAGCATTCTTCTGGCAGCAGCTATGGGCGCCGCTGCCCTAACCGGCTGTTCAAAATCATCCGGCAGTTCATCCTCAGGCAACACCCCGCTGGTCCTCAACGAGGTAGCCCATTCCATCTTCTACGCCCCCCAATACGCGGCCATTGAGCTGGGCTATTTTGAGGATGAAGGCATCGACCTGACCCTTGTCAACGGTGCGGGAGCCGACAAGGTCATGACTGCCCTGATATCCGGTGACGCCCAAATTGGCTTCATGGGCTCCGAAGCCAGCATCTACGTATACCAGGAAGGTTCACAGGACTATGCGGTGAACTTTGCCCAGCTGACCCAGCGCGCAGGCAACTTCCTGGTAGGCCGCCAGCCTGAGGACAATTTTAAGTGGGAAAGCCTGAAAGGCAAGAAGGTTCTCGGCGGACGCGCAGGCGGCATGCCCCAGATGGTTTTCGAGTATATCTTAAAGAAACACGGCATGGATCCCAAGACAGACCTGTCCATTGACCAGAGCATAAACTTCGGCCTGACAGCAGCCGCATTTACCAGCGATGATGCGGACTACACCGTGGAATTTGAGCCTTTTGCAACCACTCTGGAGAGCGAGGGAAGCGGATATGTGGTGGCTTCTCTTGGAACAGAATCCGGATATGTACCTTACACTGCTTACTGTGCCAGGAAGAGTTACGTGGAACAGAACCCGGAAATCATTCAGAAGTTTACCAATGCCATCCAAAAAGGCATGGACTACGTAAACTCCCATTCAGCCGAAGAAATAGCCAAAACCATACAGCCCCAGTTTAAAGAAACACCGGTGGATAAACTCGCGGTTATCGTGGGCCGTTATAAGGACCAGGATACATGGAAAGATGACACCGTATTTGAGAAAGAAAGCTTTGAGCTTCTGGAAAACATTCTGGAAGAGGCAGGCGAACTGTCAGCACGTGTTCCCTATGAAGACCTTGTGACCACACAATTTTCTGAGCAGGCGGCAAAATAGACGGTAATACAGCCAGCAATACAGATAGCTGAACAGATAGTAGAACAAACAGCAAAACAGACAGCAGAACAGACAGCAGAACAAACAGCAGGCCAAACAAATAAAAGCAATCAATCGACAATACGGCAGACAACAAGCCCGACAACAAAACCAGCTAACAAAGTTATGCCCTTTAGCTGGTTTTGTTGTCATTTTCCTTGCTGTCTTTTATTTTTCGCTGCTTTTTACCTTTTCTGTCATTAATTTAGTTTATATCTGTTTTCTACTTCTTTACTCACCATGTTTTGCCAGCGAAAGCGCTCCACTCCAATCAACCATTACGCTGCCCAAAATACAAGTTTCTCATCCATCCCCATATCCCCAATCCGTTACTTCACAGAACCTCATATATTTTGCCGAAGGTCATAGAATGCGATGGAATATATAGAAGTTGATAGGGGCACATAGAAACAGTTAACAAAAACATTTGCGGCATTTTAATCCCCGTTAAAAAGGCTGCCATCCATCAGGATGACAGCGAAATTAATACCCCTTATTTCATTACCCTGAATATCAGCCCCTGCAAATAATCCTCTGCACATAAAGCTATTAGCTACCGCTGGTTCAGCTTCCAGGCCGCCACAAGCTTCTTCAGATAATCCATATAACCTGCCTCCCGTATGCTCCCGTTGGTCAGCACATTAACCTCTCCCAGTTTTTTGCCTCCCAGGGAGTACTCCAGCACGCCTGCCTTCTGCCCCGGTTCCACCGGAGCGGGTACGGATTCCAAAAGCACCAGCTTTTTCTCAATGGCTCCCAAATCCTCGCCTTTAAGGCTCAGATAGGAAAATGTTCCCTCATAGGTAAGCCCTACCTCATCCTCCACGCCTCCCGTAACCGGCATCTGGGGAAGCGGCAGATGTTCCTTGTCTTCATAGAGTTTGCAGTTTGCATATCCATAGTTGAGAAGGGTCTGAGCGTCTGCAAACCTGGCCTTGAAATCTGGCGCAGCCATGATGGCAGCAATCAGGCGCACCCCGTCCTTTTCCGCCGTGGCAGACAGGCAGTATTTTGCAATGGAGGTAGAACCTGTCTTAAGGCCTGTGACCGTAAAATTAGTTGCCATCTTAAGCAGCTTATTTGTATTGGACAGGCCGAATTCCTTGGTTCCCTGCTTTGTGACATGCGTTATATTCTCCATCCATATAGTGGAGTAATTATGTATCTGGGGATATTTATTAATCAGCTCGCGGCTCATAATGGCGATGTCCCTGGCCGTAGTGTAATGGTCCGGGGATTCCGTAAGGCCGCAGCAATCCACAAAATGGGTGTTGGCCATGCCAAGGCCGGCTGCCCTTTCATTCATCATACGCACGAATTCATCCTCGCTGCCTGCTATGTACTCCGCCATGGCCACAGACGCGTCATTGCCGGATGCAATTACAATGCATTTAATCAAGGTTTCCACTGTCTGTTTCTCGCCTTCCTCCAGGAACACCTGGGAACCTCCCATGGATTTGGCGTGGGCGCTGGTAACTACCTCGTCCGTCAGCTGGATCTTTCCGGACTGAAGTGCATCAAAAATCAATATCAGCGTCATAACCTTGGTAACACTGGCCGGGCTTCGCTTTTCATCTGCATCCTTTTCATAGATTACCTGTCCGGTAGATGCTTCCATGAGAATGGCCGATGGAGCGGCTATCTGGACAGCTGCCTGACTCTGGTCTGCAGGCGCTGCCTGGGCATCTCCCGCCGTCTGCACATCTCCCGCCGCCCGCACGTCTCCCGACGTCTGCACATCTCCTGCGGCCCGCACGTCTCCCGACGTCTGCACGTCTCCCGCCGCCCGCACGTCTCCCGCCGCCTGCACATCTCCCGCGGCCCGAACATCTCCCGCCGCCCGCGCGTCCCCCGCCGCCTGCACATCCCCCGCCGCCTGTACATCCTCCCCTGTCCATCCATCTTCCTGTCCATAGAGGCTGCTCCCTGATACCCCCGCTCCCACGGGGATGGCGATTGCCGGTTCCTGGCCCAGGGCGGCAATCCCGGGATAGGAGGCCAGTATTGCCGCCGAGCATAATATCGCTGCAATCCGTCTCATATTTTCCTCCAATAAAATCATCTGCTACTAATTGTATGGGAGTGGACAGACAGCTTATGCCCGCAAAGCCTTGATTTTTACCGCAAAAAAATGCAGCAGGCCATGATTGTCTCCCGGCTCCTGCTGCATATACTGCTTTATCTTCTTACCATATTATAATTATACTTCCTTCAGGGCCTGTCTTAAGTCCTCTGCCATCTTCTCGTACTCAGCGTCTGTGAGCATGGTCCTTCCGCTGTTCATCTCAAAGGTGCCGCCCCATTCTTCACCGCCCTCATATTTGGGGACAATGTGGAAGTGCAGGTGATGTCCTGTATCGCCGTAAGCGCCGTAGTTTACCTTGTCTGGCTGGAATACCTTATGTACGGCGCGGGCCACCTGGGCTACCTCTGCAAAGAAATCATTCCTCTCCTCGTCGGTCAGGTCAATGAGCTCGCTGACATGCTTCCTATGCGCCAGAACAACCCTTCCCTTCTTGCTCTGCTCCTTAAATACATAGAGAAAGCCTGTCTTCATTTCACACACAGGATAACCGAACTTAGCCACCAGTTCGCCCTGCATACAATATGCGCAATTAGGATCCTTTACCATATCTTCCATGTTCCTGTTCTCCTTTATGTTTATTCATACCAATTTAAACATACCACGGAACAAGAGGAATTTCAATTCCAATATTTGTTTTTTCTTTCATAGTACCCACTTCATGGAATCTATGCTATAATAGGTAGGCAAGTACCAGTTACAGGAGAAATTTTATGAGCAGAGCAGATTTCAGACGCCGGCAGTCCCGCAGGCGCAGGCAGAAGCTTGCACGGATGTCACGGCATCTTCCTACATTAATTTTATTATTAGCAATCACTGTACTGGTAGGGGGCGGCATTTTCGCCCTCTACCGGTTCGTTTTAGCGAAACAGCCGGACGGAACGGTCCAGGTCATAGCCTCATCAGGGAACGGCTCCCCTAATCCGGACAGGGGCAGCAATTCCGACCGCTATCCCGACGGCAGCTCCGGCCCCGCTTCCGGCGGCGACTCATCAAACCAGCCTTTTGCCGAAGTTCCCCAGGACGACATTTCCCGGCTCATCGCACAGGCTGACCGTATCGCCATGGGTTATGATTACGACAAGGCGGCAGAGCTTATCAACACCAGCGGCCTGGACCTTAATGACTCCCGCATGAAGGAGGCGCTGGCACGGTATGAATCACAGAAGGCAGCCCTGGTTCCAGCCGATATGAACGCTGTCACCCACATTTTTTTCCACTCCCTTATCATGGATACCTCCAAGGCCTTTGACGGGGACTCGGACAGCGCCAACTATAATTCAGTCATGACCACCAAGGACGAATTTCTTAAGATACTGGAGGATATGTACCAGAAAGGCTATGTGCTGGTCCGCATCCACGATGTGGCCTATGAGGCACCTGATGAAAATGGAAACGTGCGTTTTGTAAAGGGAAGCGTCATGCTTCCGGAGGGCAAGAAGCCTTTTGTCATGTCCCAGGACGATGTCTGCTACTATCCCTACATGGACGGGGACGGGTTTGCCAAACGGGTTGTGATTGGCGAGGACGGAAAGCCCACCTGCGAAATGGTCATGGACGACGGCACCACCTCCACGGGTTCCTATGATTTGATTCCGCTTTTGGAGGATTTTATACAGGAACACCCTGACTTTTCCTACAAAGGTGCAAGGGCCATTATCGCGTTTACCGGCTATGAAGGCATACTGGGGTACAGAACCGCCTCCTCCTACCAGGACAGCCCCACCTATGAGGCTGACCGTGAGCAGGCAGCCAGAGTGGCCCAGTGTCTGAAGGATAACGGCTGGGAGCTGGCTTCCCACAGCTGGGGCCATCTCCACCTGGGTGTGGCGGATGATCCGGAGGCCGGATTTGCCATTGACGAGGAACGGTTCCGGGCTGATACGGACAAATGGGAGGCTGAGGTGGAATCCCTCATCGGGCCCACCGATATCATCCTTTATCCTTACGGCAACGACATTGCAGACTGGCGCCCCTACCATCAGGACAATCCCCGCTTTGCCTATCTGGAATCCAAGGGATTCCGCTATTTCTGCAATGTGGATGCCAGCAAGCCTTACTGGACGCAGATGGGGACAAACTACTTCCGCATGGCCAGAAGGAACCTGGACGGCTACCGGCTGTATGAGGACCTCATCCAGACAGATCCGTCCAAGAAACGACTGACTGATTTGTTTGACGCAGCCCAGGTATTTGATTCAGCCAGACCCACGCCGGTAAGCTGGAGTTACCAGAAGTAAGGGATTAAGCATCCCCGCTCATATTGTTATCATGCAGGCTTCCTGCCGCTATCAAGCGGCAGGGGCCTGTTTTCTTTTTCCTGCTCCGGGCGAACGGTTTCCCGTTGTCTACATATAATAAAGCAAGGAATTGATTTCTAATTGAAAGGAGCTTCTTCATGATTCCCAAACTGGAAGTAAACGGGGTCAGCTATTCCTACCATTCATTGGATGGTGAAACGCTGGCCCTTGATCATATATCATTTGATGTGTCACCAGGGGAATTCCTGGCTATCGTGGGACCTTCCGGGTGCGGCAAGTCCACCCTTTTGTCCATGCTGTGCGGACTGACTCAGCCTGAGGGGGGCACCATCACCATAGACGGCGTCCGCCTGACCAAATCTCCTTCTGCCATTGGATACATGCTGCAGAAGGATCATTTATTTGAATGGAGAAATATTTTCTCCAATATATCCCTTGGCCTTGAAATTCAAAAGCGGTTGGACGAACCTGCCAGGCAGGAACTGCTGGAAATGATGGCAGCCTACGGTCTGGCAGGCTTTGAATATGCCAAACCTTCGGAGCTGTCCGGCGGCATGCGCCAGAGAGCGGCCCTTATACGGACCCTGGCCCTTAAGCCGGACCTTCTTCTCCTGGACGAACCATTTTCAGCCCTGGATTACCAGACCCGGCTGTCTGTGTGCGACGACATCAGCTCCATCATACGCCAGACACACAAGACCGCCATACTGGTAACCCATGACCTGTCTGAGGCCATCAGCGTGGCTGACCGCATTCTGGTCCTGTCTCCCCGTCCCGGCCGGGTCAAAAAAATCCTGTCCATTGATTTTCCGGAAAATTGCACCCGCTCCCTGGACCGCAGGAACTGCCCGGAATTTTCCACTTACTTTAATATGGTATGGAAGGAGCTGAAGACTTATGAATAGAGATAAACAGCCTGTATCAGCCTGCAATATGTCCGTGGCCCAGCAGGAATATGTGGCCCGTGAAATACGGCGCCACCGCCAGGTGACCATATGCCGCGTCATGCTGCTGGTCCTTCTCCTGGCCCTGTGGGAGCTGGCGGCCGACATGCACTGGATTGACAGCTTTATTTTCAGCTCCCCTGTGATGATTGCCAAATGCCTGGTTTCCATGGCAAAGGACGGAAGCCTGTTCCTCCACACAGGGGTCACCCTTATGGAAACCCTTATCAGCTTTGCCGTATGCACCATCTTCGGCCTGGCATGCGCCCTGCTTCTGTGGTCCAGCAAAAGTGTGGCCCAGGTGCTGGAGCCCTTTCTTGTCCTGTTAAACAGCCTCCCAAAATCCGCCCTGGCCCCCCTTTTGATTGTGTGGCTGGGCAATAACATGCGGACCATTGTGGTGGCTGCCGTGTCCGTGGCTGTATTTGGATCCATTCTAACCTTATACACCGGATTTTCCCAGATGGATACGGAGCAAATCAAGCTGATTTACTCCCTGGGAGGCGGAAGGAAGGATGTGCTCTTAAAGGTTCTGCTGCCCGGTTCCCTGCCCCTGGTCATCAGCAATATGAAAGTGAACATCGGGCTGTGTCTGGTGGGTGTGATTATAGGCGAATTCCTGAGCGCAAAAGCAGGCCTGGGATATCTGATCACCTATGGCTCCCAGACCTTTGCCATGACCATGGTGGTGACCTCCATTGTGATCCTCTGCATTGTGTCAGGGGTGTTATACCAGATTATCGCATATGCGGAGCTGAAGATTAAAAAGAGACAGTGAGTTAAAACTGTCTCTGGCCTGACAATATAAGGGACAGGAGGAATGACAAACCCTCCTGTCCCTTATATCCTGATTTTATCACACGCATATCCTTTGTTCCAAACAGCCTATCCCGCGTTCTCTGCCGCAAACTGGCTGTTATACAGGGATGCATAGTAACCGCCCTTTGCCAAAAGCTCCCTGTGGTTTCCCACCTCCTTGATATCCCCATGCTCCATGTACACAATCAGTTCCGCATCCTTTATCGTGGATAAGCGGTGGGCGATGACAAAGCTGGTCCGGCCCTCCATCAGTTTATTCATGGCCTTCTGGATTGCCACCTCGGTTCTTGTATCCACGGATGAGGTTGCCTCGTCCAGAATCAGGATTTCCGGGTCTGACAGGAAGGCCCTGGCAATGGTCAGGAGCTGGCGCTGGCCCTGGGCGATATTGGAAGCCCCCTCATGAAGCTCCATGTCGTAGCCTCCCGGCATAGACATGATGAATCCATTGGCGTGGGCTGCCCTGGCTGCGTCCACGACCTCCTGGTCAGTGGCATCCAGCCTTCCGTAGCGGATATTCTCCTTTATGGTTCCGGCAAACAGCCATGTATCCTGCAGCACCATGCCTATCATGGAGCGCAGGGCCTCCCGTTTCATATCCCGCACATCCACGCCGTCAATGGTAATGCTCCCTCCGTTTACATCGTAAAAACGCAGAATCAGATTGACCAGCGTTGTCTTTCCAGCTCCGGTGGGTCCCACAATGGCAATCTTGTCGCCTGCGTGTACATGCAGGTCCAAATCATGAATCAGGGTCCGGTCCTCTGTGTAGCCGAACCGCACATGGCTGAAATCCACATTTCCTTCCCGGCTTTCGGGGAATTGCGGCTTCTCTGCTTCCGGCACCTCCTCCCCGGCATCCAGGAACTCAAATACCCTTTGGGCCGCAGCCATGGTGGCCTGCATGATGTTGGCAATGTTGGATACCTGGTTGATGGGCTGGGAGAACTGGCGCAGATACTGGATAAAGGACTGTATCATACCGATGCTCAGCCTGCCGTTGATGCAGAGCCATCCGCTGACAACCGCCACCCCCACATAACCGATGTTGGTCAGGGCCTGTGTTAAGGGCATGATGATGCTGGAAGAAAACTGCGCTCTCCAGCCATTGTTATAGAGACGGTTGTTTATGTCCTCAAAATTACCGATGACGTCCTCCTCTTTTCCAAAGGCGGCAATCACGTTCTGTCCGTTGTACATCTCCTCCACATACCCGGTAAGCTCCCCCAGCGCGGACTGCTGCCCCTGGAAATACCGCTGGGAATGTTTTACCACCTTCATGCTCACCAGGCCGCAAACCGGGATAACACAAATGCCGATCAGTGTCAGCACCGGGCTGACCACCAGCATCATTACGAATATAAATACCATGGTACAGACGGCTGTGATAACCTGGCTGATGCTCTGCTGAAGGGAGGTATCTATGGTGTCCACATCATTGGTGACGCGGCTCAGCACATCTCCGAATGTATTGCTGTCAAAATAGGCCAGAGGCAGACGGCGGATTTTCTTGTCTACTGCCATGCGCAGATCATGCATAGTGCGCTCCGCCACTCCTGCCACAATGTACTGGCCGGAATAATTGAAAAGAAAGGCCAGTACATACACACAGCCCAATTGTATCAGAACAGTGATGAACGTTCTAAATCCCTGGAGGACCCCGGCGCCGTCCACAGCCACGGCCACCAGCGCATCCATGGCCCTGCCAAGGGTATATGGCCCCTGGGTGGTAAACACAGCTCCCATCACAAGGCAGGCCACCATGAGAATAATTCTGATTCGGTATGGTTTCATAAAACGGAACAGACGGCCCATGGTGCCCTTGGTATTGATTTTCTTATCTGCTGCCCTCACATTCATTTGCTTCATGCACTCATCTCCTCCTCTGACAACTGGCTCCGGACGATTTCCTGGTAGGTGCCGCAGGTATTTAAAAGCTCCCTGTGGGTACCAATTCCCATGACCTTCCCTTCATCCATCACTATAATCCGGTCCGCATTCATGATGGTGCTGACACGCTGGGCTACGATTACCACAGTGGCATTCCCCGTCTCTTTGGACAATGCCTGGCGCAGGGCGGAATCCGTCTTGAAATCCAGGGCGGAAAAACTGTCGTCAAACACATATATCTCCGGCTTCCTGACAATGGCCCTGGCAATTGCCAGGCGCTGCCTCTGACCGCCTGAGACATTGCTTCCGCCCTGGGAAATGGATGAGTCAAATCCATCCGGTTTATCTTCGATGAAATCCGTGGATTGTGCAATGGCGGCCGCTTCCTTCACCCGCTCATCGCTGGCCGAATCATCCCCAAAACGGATATTTTCCATGATAGTGCCCTTAAACAGCAGGGCTTTCTGGGGCACATAACCGATTATCCGGCGCAGGGTCCTCCTGTCATAATCCTTTACATTGACTCCGTCCACCAGAACCTCGCCCTCCTGGACATCATAAAAGCGGGGAATCAATCCCACCAGCGCCGTCTTTCCGCTTCCCGTACTTCCGATGATAGCCGTGGTCTCTCCCGGCTTAGCTTCAAAGCTGACATGGCTGACAGCCGGCTCTTTTGCCCCCGGAAAATAGAAGCTTACATCGCGGAAGGTGAGATATCCCCTCTGCCCGTCTGACAGCTTGGGAACCGCCGGATCCCCGATGGAATTTTCAGTATCCAGCACCTCACAGATACGGTCCGCTGAAGCAGCACATCTGGGATACATGACGAAAATCATGGAAAGCATGGTGACAGACATCATGATCTGCATGACATACTGGATGATTGCCAGGATATCTCCCGGCATCACAGGCTCCGTGCCGATTCCCTGGCCCGCACGCCAGAGAAGCCCCACCACGGTCAGGTTTAATATCAGTATCAGGGACGGTCCCAACAGCGACATGGCATGCATCATTTTCATGGCATTGTTCATCAGATCCTTGTTGGCTCCGTCAAACCGCTTTTCTTCGTAATCCTCTGTCCCAAATGCCCGGATAACCCGGATGCCGGAAAGCTTTTCCCGCATAATCAGGTTGATTCGGTCAATTCTTGTCTGCATCTTTCTGGAAAGCGGCATGGCTCTCCTGCCAATCAGGCTGATAATAAACACCATCACCGGCATGGACACCACAAGTATGCTTGACATTTTCGGATTTTTGCTGTAAGCCAGCATGATGCCCACCACGCACATGATAGGCGCTGTCAGAATAACGCGCAGGAACATGACCATGAAATTCTGTACCTGGGTAATATCGTTGTTGGTGCGCGTAATCAAAGACGCGGTTGAAAATGTGTCGATCTCGGCCTGGGAGAAATATTCCACCTTCGTAAAAATCCTTCTCCTCACATTCCGCCCTAAACCCAACGCAATTCTGGATGCAAAAAAGCCTGTGGTAATATTACATACCATTCCCAGAATAGCGATACCCAGCATGATAACGCCGGTGTGAAGAATGTAATTCATATCCTTATCCGCGATTCCCCTGTTGATAATATCTGACAGATAGGTGGGAAGCCCCAGCGTGGCTCCTACTCCGGCCGCCACACTGACCAGCACGCATAGAAGTTCCGGCCGGAACGCGTTCAGCTCCGCAAATATTTTTTTCATGTTGCGCCTCCTTGTTCTTGAAAATAAAAACATCCGGAAAAGCAGTTCAGCTCTGCAAATACTTTTCCAGACATTTTAGCCCTTTTAAAATAGTCCCCAAATCTTCTTTGCTCATCGTATCCTTCTCAGAATGACTGCCCATCTGCTCTATCATGCCCAGCACCAATGACCGCCCTTTTTCCGTGAGGGCCACATTTATAAAACGGGCGTCTTTGTCATTCTTGACCATTGTAATATGGCCGGCCCGTTCCAGACGCCGGCAGAACATGGAGCAGTTTCCTTTTGTAACATGGAGACTCCTGCTCAGCTGAGTCAGGTTTACCTGTCCGTCCGCCAGAAAGAGATGATTGAGCACCCTTCCCTGTTCCGGGGTAATGCCGAAGGGCCTGCACTTTTCCTCCACACATTCCCGGACAAGCCAGTTCACCTTGCGAAGCTCCTGAAACCACTGGTCCTTAAAATTAATAAACGCCATAAGGAACTTTCCTCCCCATTCTCTTAATTTTTATACTTCACCAGATAGTTTACATATAAACTATTATAGGATATCATTACAGCCGTTAAAAATAAAGAGCATTTTTATTAAATAAATATAAAAATTCAATAAATTGATGGGACTTACCTTACATTTTTTGAAGTTGACTGCATAATTATTCTCCCGGCAGAGAAACATTTTAGAGGAAAAATTTCAAGAAGAAACTCCAAAAAAATTTCAGGCCGCCGATACCTCTCATCAAGATATCAGCGGCCTGTTTTCCGGCTCTTATTCCATCTATTTTTTTATCTGCTTTTTTATCTGCTTTACTATCTGTTTTGTTATCTGTTTTACTATTTACTTTATTATCTGCTTCACTGTCTGCTTTGCTTGTCTGTTCTGTTATTTTTTCTGCCTGCCTCACACCTTGATCCGCTCCGCAACCTCATTTCCGATTGCAAGGCGCATATTGTTCATTCCGATTATCATGCTGTCCCTTCCATGCTGGAACACATTGATGGTACTTCCCTCCCTGATGTCATGCTGATGCATAAACTCCATGACCTGGGGATTGCCGAACATCCATTTAATCGTACAGACAGCACCTGCCTTAACCTCTGATAATGACTGCATAACCACACCTCCGTTGCCTTTTCGTTCATACCCAGTATGATCAGGGGGCCCTTTTTCATGCCGGCCCTTCTGTTTACTTATATTGTAAACACCCTGAAGGCTGTTAGTCAACGGCAATGTGGGTTAGGCATCTTTAATCTTTTTTATTTTTTGCAGCTTAGTCCTCCGGGTCCGTAAATCCCATCAGCCTGCACACGATGAAGCCGGCTGCATAGGACGCGAACAGACCTACGAAATACAGGGGGAATCTGGTGGTAATGAACGCCAGGGGGATTCCTGACAGCTCAGGAACCTTGGCCGCCACCTTCATCACAGCCATAATACTTCCTCCGATTCCTCCGCCGATACAGGATGCTATAAACGGCTTTCCAAGGGGAATGGTACAGCCCCACATCAGAGGTTCCCCTATGCCCAGCATACCTACGGGGAGCGCATTCTTAATGGTCTTTTTCAGTCTCTGGTTCTTTGTCTTTAAATATACATAAAACGCAGCTCCCACCTGTCCCGCTCCGGCCATACAGGTAACGGGCAGCAGATAGGTGACGCCGAAATCCGCTATAAGCTGGGTGTTGACCGCTATCAGCCCGTGGTGCATTCCCGTCATTACCAAAGGCAGATAGATGGCTGAGGCCAGACCGGCCAGCACAGGCACCTTATAGATGATAAAGCTGACAAAGGCTCCTATGGTCTCCGATATGAAACCGCCTATGGGCTGGAATACCATCAGGCCCACAAAGGTCATGACACAGACCGTAATCAGCGGCCGCAGGAACATGTCCAGGAAATCCGGTATGACTTTTTGAAGCTGTTTCTCCAGCAGCACTGCCACATAGGCAATAATCAGTACAGATATCACGCCGCCCCGCCCGGGTGTAATGGACACATGGAACAGCTGTACCCCGGCCAGGGACGAACTGTTCAGTATGGAGGCCAGGACAGCACCGATAATGGGACTTCCGCCGAATTCCTTGGATGTATTATAGCCTACGATGATGGGCAGGATGGTAAAGACTGAGTAGGCCAGCGCACTCATGATCTTGCCGAAATCCGTATCCTGAAATCCCGGAAAAAATACATAGGATGATTCATAGACAGCAACCACCAGTCCGCAGGCTATGAATGCGGGGATAATTGGAATGAAAATATTAGCTATCTTTTTCAGCATGTTCTTGTAGGGGACATTGTTCTTAGCCCTGTTTTCCTCTTTCAGGAGAACGGCCTCATCCACCTCTTCACCTTTGATATGGGTCATACCGCTCATAAGCTGGGCCACTGCCGCCGCAGTACCGGGCCCCAGCACCAGCTGGACATGGCTGCCCTCCTCAATAACCCCCAGTACGCCCTCCAGCTTCTTAAGCTCCTCCCGTCTCATTTTTTCCGGATCCTTTACAGTCAGCCTGACCCGGGTATAGCAGTTTGCTATGGTCCTGATATTGGATTCACCCACCAAATTACAGATTGATTGTGCCAGCTCTTTCTTTGTCATAAGATACCTTCCCCTTTCTTATCTCTTGCCTGTCATACCGTCTTTTTTAGTATCGCCCACTCCTGTACCACTGAAAAACCTGCCTTCTCATAAATCCTTCTGGCAAAATTGGTTTCCGTCACAAAAATCGTCATATACTCCGCTCCCATGTCCTTAAGCGCCTGACACAGGCTGAAGAACAGTACATTGCCGATTCCCCTTCCCCCGTCAGCCGGGTCCACTGCCAGCGCCGAAAAAAATCCCCGCCCGTTTTTCTCCGGATACACGGTTCCGGCTGTGCCCATCACCCTGCCGTCCCTGTCCTCCACTATGAGAATCTTCTTATGTTCCCGGATTCCGTCCCGGAATTTTTTCAGGAACGACTGGTCCTTCAGACGCTCAAACATTTCCTCATATCCGAAATTCCCGGTACTGTCAAACCAGGCAACTCTGATTCCCTCCGACTCCAGCTCCATGATGTGTTTCTGTACATCTGCCGGAATGTAAAATTTTTCCAGTTCCAGGTAATAAGAAACCTCTTTTTGAACCAGCTCATACCCCCTTCTCTGAAAAAATATAAATCCCGGGGAATCTGTCCTGATTCCCGGCGCCTTGTTGTGCTCATGGCCCTCCCGGTCTATGTACCAGGACATTTTAATGGGGCATTTGTGGCTGATTCTTATTTCATGTTTTCCCTGGTCCTTCAGAAATGCTTCCGCTTTTTCCAAAAGGCTGCTCCCCACACCTGTGCCTTCATATTCCTCTTTTACCACCAGAAGGAATATATAGCCCGGCGTATTGTCCCGGTTTTGTCCCGGCAGGAATTCCTTCTGGCTGATTGCCGCTGCAAACCCTGCCAGGCTGCCGGAATCCGTAAAGGCCAGAATGCATCCCTCGGGGTCAAAATCCGGTTTATCCAAAAGCTCTGCCTTCCATTCTTCCGGTGAATCATAGGCCTTATACCGGATACGCACCGCTTCCTCTTTCCACAGCCGCACCATCTGCGGCAGCATGGTTTCCTTATACGTCCTGTATTGCATTACGAACATACCCCCCAGCTCGATTTAATCTTGTCTTTGCGGATTTTGCACCGCATTGCAGCAGAATCATGGTGATTGCCAGCTTTACGCTTCCCTCCGCCTCCTCCAGGCTGTCCCTGGCTTCTTCCCTGGTGCATCCCGTGGCTGTCATGACAATATTTTCCGCCCTAGTTATCAGCTTCATATTTGTCTGCACAACATCCACCATCAGGTTCTGGTAAACCTTGCCGATACCCACCATGCTTCCTGTGGATATCATATTCAGAACCATCTTCTGGACGGTTCCGGCCTTCAGCCTGGTGGAACCCGTAAGGACCTCGGGTCCCGGTACCGGTTCAATGGCAAGGTCTGCCTCCTTTCCTATCTCAGAATCCCGGTTGCAGGACACGGCCACTGTTCTGCATCCAATCTTTTTGGCATACCTGAGGCCGTATATCACATAAGGCGTCCTTCCGCTGGCAGCCAGCCCGATGACGATATCTGCCGGGGACAGATGAATCTCTTTCAGGTCTTCCTCCCCCATGGTCTGGCTGTCCTCTGCTCCCTCCACTGCCTTGACAAAGGCAGGGGTTCCGCCCGCCATCAGGCCCACCACCACGTCCGGCGACACCCCGAAGGTGGGAGGACATTCCACCGCATCCAGTACTCCCAGCCTTCCGCTGGTACCTGCTCCTATATAAATGATCCTTCCCTTTTGTTTCAGACTGTCCGTACACCAGGCAATGGCCTGGGCAATCTGGGGCAGGACCTCTTCCACTGCCTCCACTGCCTTCCCGTCCTCCCGGTTCATAACGGTAACAATTTCCAGGGGCGTCATCTGGTCCAGCCCCATGGTCTCCTTATTCCTGCTTTCTGTTACCAACACTGACAAATCTATCATGGTGTTTCCTCCCCTTACAATGCATTTTGGTTTTCCTCCGGCTCCTCGGATTTAGCTATGTGGGTCTTTCTGAACTGCTCCATACACTCGTCATACCGCTTGTGCACATAGGCCGTATACAAAATATCTATCATGTTCAGCTGGGATATTCTGGATGACATGGCCCCGCTCCTGAATATCAGTTCCGTTGCAGCCACTGCCAGGTTATAATCAGCCAGACGGACCAGGGGCGACTGCTCAAACCTGGATATGGTGATAACCGGCGCCTCCCTCAGCCTGGCCTCCCTGGCACATGTTATCATTTCCTCAGTAAGACCGGAATAGCTGACGATCAGGGCCAGGTCGCAGCTTCGGATGTTTCTGGCCTGCAGGAGCTGGGCATGCCAGTCATCACAAATCACACATGCCTTGTTGGCCCTAAGAAGCTTCAGATACATGTCCCTGGCCACCAGCAGGGAAGAACCAATTCCGAACAGATACACGGTCTGGCTCCTGTCCAGCAGCTCCACACATTGATTGAGGATATCCAGGTCCACAAGCTTCCTGGTATTGTCAAGAGACACTATGTTCTTATAGGTCACCTTGTTCACCAGTTCCTCCAGGCTGTCGTCCTTTTTTATCTCCTGCTCCATGGGCCGCGTACTCTCCCTGCGCAGGGCTGACTCATATAACAGGGATTTCTGCAGCTCCTTATAACCGTCAAACCCCATCTTCCTGCACAGGCGGACAATGGTTGCCGCTGAGGAAAATGTTTTATCTGCCAGCTGCTTTATGCTGTATCCTGCGGCTTCCTCTGGATTTTCCCTTAAAAATCTGAGGACCCCCTTCTCAGCACCGCTGGCCTGCGCTGAATATTCCTGTATCCTGACAAGTACACTTTTCATATTGGTTCCTTCCTATGACTTTATATTACTCTTTTAAACACTTTTGTCAATATTATCTGATTTTAATGAAAAAACGTTTCATATTTTGATTTTTTCGCCTTTTATTGCGCGTAAATACTGAAAAGCCGCCGCTTTTTTAGTGAGCGGCGGCCTTACCGGACCATGACTGTGCAGCATTATTTGGTATGATTTCCCGAAAGCATTGACGGGAAGAATTAACTGGAGGCATTAACTGGAAGCATTAACCGGAAGCATTAACCGGAAGCATTGACTGGAAGCATTAACCGGCAGCATTGACCGGCAGCATTGACCGACATCCTTAACCGGAAGCATTATTCCCCCTCCGGCCCGGCCTCCTTAGGCAGCCAGTCTGCTTTGACATAGTACAGGAACATGCCTGCCGCACAGATGACCCAGGTAATGGGCCACCCCGCCATGACCACCATCAAACTGTGAGTCATGGGCACTGCCACAAGCAGGTAAATCTGTCTCAGCACCACGAAGCTGCCCAGCATAAAGAACATGGGGACCTTGGAAAGTCCGGCGCCGCGCAGGGCGCCGTTTAATACCTGGATCACTGGCATCACAATATATGCTCTGGAGAAAATGCGAAGCATACTGCTTCCGTTCCCAATTACCTGGGGATCATTGGTAAACACGCTGATTAACAGGGGGGCTCCGAAATACATTCCCACTGAACCTGCCAGAATAATCAGGGAGCTCATAACCCAGGCGGCAAATATTCCCTTCTTCACCCGTTTATACTTGCGGGCTCCGATGTTCTGTCCCACAAAAGTGGTGATAGCCATATTAAAGCTCTGAAGGGGCAGCTGAAGAAATCCGTCAATCCTCAGGGTAGCGGAATACCCGGCCATGGCAGCCGTTCCGAACCGGTTGATATAGGACTGCACCACCACGTTGGAAAATGAGGTGATGCTCTGCTGACAGGCAGCCGGAAAGCCAAAGGCAATGATTTTGCGGATCATTTTCTTGTGGAACCGTATCTTGCGGATTTCCACCTTATAGTCCTCCCGGGTATGCATCAGCTTGTGCATGACCATGAATGAGCTCACTGCCTGGGCCATAATGGTGGCAATGGCCACACCTGCAATGCCCATGTGTAACCCGCACACAAAGGTGAAATCCAGGATGATGTTCACGATACTGGCCACTGCCAGATAGAGCAGGGGATGCCTGGAGTCCCCCACCGCGCGCAGTATGCCTGAGCCCATATTGTAAAAAAGTGAAAATGTGATTCCGCAGAAATAAATCATCAGATATAGAGAAGAATGGGGAAGGACGTCCTCCGGCACCCCGATTGCCCTGAGAAGAGGTCCTGTATACAATAGTCCCAGTCCGGTAAACACTATGCTCAACAGCCCCGTGAGAGCCATGGCGCTGTGAACCGCCCGGCTCATAGCCTCACCCTGTCTGGCCCCGAAGTATTGGGAAATCACCACTCCCGCGCCGGTGGACAGGCCCATGAAGAACCCCACCAGCATATTGATGACAGGGGTTGAAGCCCCCACCGCCGCCAAGGCGTTGGTATTGACAAAATTTCCTACCACATAGGAATCCACTGTATTGTACAACTGCTGGAAAAAATTCCCTATCAAAAGAGGGATTGAAAACCAGAAAATAGACTGAAAGATACTGCCGTCAATCATATCCGTATTAGCGCTTTGCAAGACACCACCCCATTCCCCAATCATTGGTGACCGCCCCTCCCTGTGCCTTGAAATATAAGACCATTACAAAAAAGAGAAAGCAGTCCATACCGAAGCCGCTCTCTCTATCATACATGATTTTCGTGGAATTTTCTATCTGTTTCTCTTTAATTCCTTCTGCTTTATACCTTTTGTTTTATATCTTCTGTTTCATACCCTCTGTTTCATACCCCCTGTTTTATACCTTCTGCTTTATACCTTCTGTTCTATACTTTCTGTTTTATTCATGCTACTGCCACACATTTCACAGCCGCCCCTTTTTCTCCGTCTTTTATTCCGTCTCTTACCCCATCCCCTACTCCATCTCCTACTCCGTTCCCTTGCCTCATCCCCTACTCCGCCGCCCCGGCAAGCCTCCGCTCCTTTTTAATGCTCCAAGCGTACATGGCGCCTCCTGCCGCCAGCCAGAACACGGTATACAGGGCGGTGCCCGCCAGCTGGGGCCAGGCAGCGTCCCAGCCGATTCCCTTCAGGTTCACAGCCTTCAGTTCCACGGCAATATTGGCAATAGGCGAAAATATCCTGGATGCAATGCTGAGCCATTTGGGCATCAGATAGTACGGGAAAATAAGCCCTGAGGTAAATATAATCAGGTTGCTGCACATCATATACAGCTGCGCAAAGCAGGCCAGCCTTTTGGTAAATGACCCCAGCATCACGCCAAAGGCCACGGCCGCCAGCATGAAAAGCACGGTGCTGAACAGATAGAGCCCGATTTCCCCCCGCAGGGGAATATTCTTATACAGTCCCACCACACACAGCACCACGAACTGAGCCGCCACCGCGCCGCCTGCCACCACGGCTGTCCTGATAATTCCGTCTTTTAATTCCTCCCCCCGCTTTTCCGGGGCAGCCGCTGCCAGAGCTTTTCTTTTTCGTATCATGAGCGGAATAAAAAATGAGATGAGAAAGGTCTGCATAGTGATGGCGGGAACCAGCAGATAGCTCATTTTCCTGATGTAATCGCCCTGTGGTTCATACAAGGTCCTGTCCACGTAAGAAAATGTACCCAGACTGGTCTGGGCCGCCGAGGGGTAAAAGTTGTTTCCCTCCAGCATCTTAAGCTGCATTCCCGCGCTCATGGTCCCCAGCACAGACGATGCAGCCCCCACTGCCCCGCCGCCGGTGATGATGTTGGAACAGTCCGCAAATATCACTGCCTGGGGTGATTTCTTCAGGGACATATCCCGGCTGAAATTTTCAGGTATCATGACACCGGCCTCAATCTTCTTATCCAGGATGGCTTGTTTCAGATCCTGCTCCGAATCCGCATAATATACAATATCCAGAGAGGGATTGATGCCAAACTGCTTCACAATGGACTGGGATAAGGAGGACCGGTCCTCATCCAGGATTCCAAAGGGAATATCCTCTGTGTAATCATTTTTCCAGATGGTAGTAATCAGGAGCATACCGGCCAGCACGGAAATAAACAGACCAATGACCGTGTTTTTTTCTTCCTTCCATATCCTGCTTATCATATGCCGGCCACCCCGCTTTCCGTCAGGGGACTATCTGCGGGCGTTTTTCCCGGCTCTGCCCCGGCATCTCTGAATTTCTTTGCCACTGCAAGCATCATCACCGCGCAGAAGCCCATAAGCCACAGAACATGGTGGGCCTCACTCAGAAAGCTGCGCTCCACCAGGGCCATGTCCCTGAACGGCACAATATAATGGGTATTGGGCATGAACCAGGTAAGAAACTTACAGGGCCATGGCATGGAGATGACCGGAAATGTGTAACCGGCCAACAGCATGGTAAAACTTATGATGCTGCATTTCTGCACTGCCTCCTCGCAGTTTCCTCCGGTACCCAGGTTCTGGAGTATTCCAAAAAGGGTAATGCCGAAGCAGGTGAAAACCGTCATCAGTATGCCGGCCCAGGGAGAACTCTTGTAGGGAAATCCAAAACACAGGGTCTGGGTCACTATACAGCCCAGGGCCGAGACACAGGCAATACCGGTGATAAATCCGGCCTTTTTCATCAGCCTTCCAAAGCTTCCCCTCTCGCACACGCAGGCCCCCACGCATCCGGCTCCAATCTGCACAATGGTAAGGAGGATGCCCTCCATCATCATGTATGCCACATTCTTGGAGGGATTGCTGATGGCCTTTGTCACATATCCCATAGGTGCAATCAGGTTCATGGCTGCCTGGGGCGGTATGCCCTTTCCCTCTGCCAGCTTCAGCATATATCCGCTCTTAATGGTCCCCAGGGCTTCGGCTATGGTACCCCTCATGCCGCTGGCAACTGTTGACAGGGCGCCGTCGTTAAAAATCATGATTTTGGCTTCCCTGCCATTTAACAGATCCTCTGAAAAATGCTCCGGAATCACAATGCCTGCCAGTGCCTTATTATAGTAAAATGCTTCCTTCAGGTCATCCTCCTCATCCGTACACGCAATGACGTCAAATGTCCTGTTATCCGAAATCATCTGAATCAGGCTCTGGACTGTTTCAGAGTGATCATGGTTTACAATAATCGTGGGTACCTTCTGAAAAGGCAGATGCACGAACTCCGCGCCCATAAGCAGACTCAGGATGGTTGGTGCCAGAAGAAGAATCAGCATGGGAATCGTTATGTACCGTTTTTTCATAGAAGATGCCAGGCTCCCAGCCTGTTTCATCCATTCTCTCATATACCATCACATCACTTTCCAAAGTCAACATAGGCTGTCATACCGGAACGCAGTTCATCCTGCAGTCCAGTCAGGTCCTCAAAGGTTACCTTGATTCCGTAGGTCAGGATATCCCAGTCAGCTTCATTGGACGCTTTCTTGGTGGCAAAATCCGCTTCCTTATTGATTCGCACCACTTTCCCCTTATATGTATCCTTTCCCAGGGCTGCCAGGGAGATATCCACCTCCTGGTCCAGTTTTACCCGCGGAAGCTTCATTTCATCCACATCACAAGTGATATACGGGGTATAAATGTCAGCAACCACCACGGAGGGAAGTCCGGAGGACACCACATCACCGGACTTGACATTAACCGTTGTCACCAGACCGTCCACAGGTGAGGTAAGGACACATTTATCCAGGGTGGTGTCTATCTGTTTCAGGGCCGCCTTGGCCTGGTCCACTCCGGCCTGGGCCTGGGCAATCTGTTCCGGAGTTGCTCCGTTTTGGGCTTCGGAAAGCTTGCTCTGGGAAATCTCCAGATTGGAGCGTGAGCTGTCCAGGGCTGCCTTGGCAGAAGCCAGGGCTGCCTTCTGGGCATCCACAGAGGACTGGGACACGGCTCCTGCGAGAACCAGCGCCAAGGTCCTCTGATAATCCGCGTCCATTCTTGTGTAGGCAGCCTGGGCATTTTCCAGGTTTGCCTGGGCAATCTGGACCGCCAGCTGCAGCTGTTTCATCTGTTCCTCTGTAGCGCCGTTTAACAGGCTCTGGTAAGCTGCCTGGGCCTGGGCCAGTGCTGCCTGGGCCTGTTCTCTCTGGGCCATCAGGGTATCACTGTCCAGACGGACCAGCTCCTGGCCTTTGGTCACCAGGTCCCCTTCCTCCACCAGGACATCCTTAATCTGTCCTCCGGTCAGAGCGTTAATATTGCTCTCATCCATGGTCACATAAGACTGTACCACCAGATTTTTCTTATTCTTAAATAACAGGTCATCCCCTGTCACATGACCAAAGATGAGCACCAGGACAATGGCGCACAAAATAACGGCTGCCGCCGCCCCTATGATTTTTTTCTTAGATTTTGCCAATTTCATTGTTATTACAGTTTCTCCCTTCCAATATTTCTTTCATACTCCCTTACATTTCCCACGATTTTGCCCATAATCTGTTCCAGAACCTGTTCCTCCTGGGGCGTGATTCCGGCAAAGATGATTTTCTCCCACTGGTCCATGATGTCCTTCAGTGAATTAGCTGCCTCTTTTCCCTTTTCCGACAGGCAAACCAGCTTTTCTCGTTTATTCTCAGGGTTAATCTCCCTTCTGATGTATCCCCGCTCCTCCATGGCAGCCAATACCTTGGCTGTCTGGTATTTATCAATTCCGGACAGGCTGGAAATGGTCTCCTGATTGCTGTATCTGCTGTAGCCTATGACCAGAAGCACGATTCCCTCGGAAAAGGAAAGGCCGCAGGCCCTGAATTTAATGCACAGAAACCTTCGTTTGCTCTTTTCTATCATGGTGGCTATTTCCTGTATGGTACTCACCTCCTTGCAGGGGCTGCCGCAGATACTGTAAGGAAATACCTTCTGCGGCTATCATATGTATTTCACAACTGTTGTGTTTGACAAATATTATATGCATTTTGCAAATGAAAATCAACCCGTTTTTTTTTCACAAAATTACGGCCCAACTTTTAATATTTCTCCGTTTATTTGACGGGATGGTTCATCCCGCCGGCAGCAGGAAAGAAAAATGCCGTGAGAAAGCCGGTTTCCTGTTTGGGAATCCGGCTGATTCACGGCATTGTCACCATGTTTTCACGGCATTGTCACAGCATTGTCACGGTGTTTTCATATTTTGTTTTATTCTTTCGTCGATGACACTCAGCCATCTCATTCCATCATTTTCATAATCAGGTCCGCGCAGCCCTCATATCCCAATACAGAGGTATTCAGACAGGCATCATAATTTTCCATATCCCCCCAGTTTTTTCCGGTAAAATAGTGATAATAGTCGCTTCTCTGGCTGTCCCTCTTCTGTATTTCTTCCTCAGCCTTCTCAAAGGCTATGTCATCCACCTCGCATATGCGGCGTTTGCGCTTCTCCATGGATGAAGCGTAGATAAACAGTTTAAGTACATCGCATTCTCCGTCCAGGGCGAAATCAGCGCATCTTCCGATAAAAATGCACGGTCCCTTCCGAGCCAGTCTGCGGATGGTGTCAGATACCTCCTTATTGATATCAAAGGGCTCCTGCATCTTATTGTAATTCTGGAACCGGAAGGCATACAGCACCAAATCATGAAGCAGGCTTCCCGTCCGCTTTTCATCCAGCTTTTTCAGTTCCTCGATGCTGATTCCATTGTCTGCCGCCGTCACTGCCAGCAGCTCCCGCCCATAGCAGGGAATCCCCAGGCGCTCCGACAGGATACGGGCCACCTCCCTTCCTCCGCTTCCGTACTGACGCTCAATGGTAATACAACAGTTCCTGCCCATACTCATTCCTTCTTTCTTATATGTCTTTCCTGTATGTCTGCAAATGTCCTATCATTATGCAGGACGTCCATATGCCTTATGATACCTCAATTGCATACTTTATCACATGATCCTTCTTATTCTCAAACACATCATAGGCTTCCATAATGTGTTCAAGCTTTGTTCTGTGGGTAATCAGGCAGCTGGTATCCAGCTTTCCGGCCTTTATCAGTTTCATGATTTCCTCACAGCAGGAAGCGTCCACTCCTCCTGTTTTAAAAACCAGATTCTTCCCGTACATGTCCGGTAAGGGGATCATCTGCGGTTCTTCATATAAAGCCACTACACAGACCACTGCATTGGGCCTGGCAATCTTCCATGCCATCCGGAAGGTATCTCTGCCTCCTGCCACTTCCAATACGGCATCCGCGCCGCGTCCAAGGGTCAGCTTCTTTATCTCCTGTTCCACATCCTGCTTTAACGGGTTGATAATGACATCTGCCAGTCCCTGTTCCTTAGCCAGCTCCAGCCGTTCATCCGACGTATCAATGGCTATGACCACGCCGGGGCCGTAAAGCCTTGCGCACATCAGGGTACACAGCCCGGTAGGACCTGCGCCAATAACAGCTACCGTATCCGCGGGTTTGATTTCCGCCAGGGAAGCCCCCCAGTAACCGGTGGAAAGGATGTCTCCTGTAAACAGCGCAGCCTCATCTGTCACTTCATCGGGTATCTTCGTAAGTCCGTTGTCGGCAAACGGCACCCTGACATATTCGGCCTGGCCGCCGTCAATCCTGCACCCCAGCGCCCATCCCCCGTGTTCATGGGTACAGTTGTTGACATAACCACGCCTGCAGAAATAACACTCGCCGCAGAAAGTTTCTACATTTACAGCAACACGGTCTCCCTGTTTAAATTTTTTTACCGCTTCCCCGGTCTGCTCCACTATGCCCACAAACTCATGTCCCAGTATGGTTCCCGGCACAGCCCTTGGGACAGCTCCGTGCTTTATATGGATATCACTGGAACAGATGGTGGTAAGGGTTACCCTTATGATGGCATCCTGCGGATCCGCCAGCGCAGGAACCGGCCGGTGTTCCAGGGTTATGATGCCATTTTCTTTGTAGACCGCGGCTTTCATTGTCCCGGGCTTGGGATTGCTGGTATGGGGCGCCTGAGACCCGGGCATCTGAGACTGGGACATCTGGGACTGGGACATCTGGGATTGGGACATCTGGGATTGGGACATCTGGGATTGTATATCGCTTTGCATCTTTATTATACCTCCAATGTACTGCTGTTTTCTCTAATATTATCTCATCTTATAATGATTAAAAATATTATAGCATATATTACCTGTTCCTAAAAGGACGTCCGTCCTCCTCCTGTCTGCTCCTGTTCCGACCCACACATCCCCAGGAGACCGGACTTGGTGGGGTTATTATATCCCAAATCCAAATCTATTTCCACCACGTCAAATTATGAAAAGATTATTAAATTTTATAAAAACACAGCAGTACAGAATCTCTCCGCACTGCTGTGTCCCTTCACTTTATAGTTAATAACATGTCTTACTTAATATGCCTTCTTCTGTCAAATACCGATAAGGTAAGAACGATTCCTGAAAGAAGGAATGTCAGGCTCATTCTGTCCAATACATTTCCGGTTTTTGGAAGAGGAGCTAACGGTATCTCACCGTCATCAATAACTGTCATAGGTGCTTCGGCCAGCGGAACCTGAGTTTCCTCCAGGGTAACTGCTCCGGGGCCTCCATTTGTGGATACATACCTTCTGCCTGATCCGCCTCCTGAGCTGCTGCTTCCGCTGGAACTGCCCGGTCTGCTGTTGCCTCCAGTATCCGGTGGGTTACCGCCTGCTGCGGACCACTGGGCTGCAAACACTACGTCATGCTCATACTTATTGCTCCTGATTTCATTTAAATCATCAAACGAACTATTTATATCGTCCATAAGCGCAGTCCATCCGGAAAGTGCATAGCCGGAATTGGCTTCAGCCGTAACGGCCCCGTCAGGGCTCACCCCATCCTCCCAAAATACAGGTTCTCCGTCCGCTCCAATAACAATGCGTCCATCTGAATCAAGCTCTACCAGGCTCTTCCACTCCGTAACGGTTCCATATGCCCCTGTACCGTTGTTCCGGATACGTCCCTGCTGCTCGTTGGAGGATTCAAAGATAAACTGAATCTCATAGGCATCCGGAATTCCATCGGGCTTTTTATCCGGTCCATCGTTATCTGTCATGTAGTAGACGGTTATGGTTCCATTTTCCCTGACGCCCTGAACAGGTTCATAGGACTTCTTGAGCATTCCGGTATAGATATAATGGTTTCCGTCTGCCCCGTCGATTGATTCAGGAATCAGTCCATTCAGCCTGCCGTCTGCTTCCGGATCCGTCCCAAAGGGCACCTGTTCCAGAAGCTTTCTGTCAAGTATATTCGCGGGAAATTCCTTGTCTGCCATCTCCACATTTACAGTATACATATTAATATCCCAAACTGCTTCAAAGGTAACACTGCCCGTAAACTCATGGTTGTTGATATCCGATGCCTGATATAACTGATTGGTCTTAAATCCCGTATCCTGGGATTCCACGACTCTCCATCCGCTGAATCCGCTTCCCTCCAGTGAAGGAATCAGGTTGTCTGTAATCACCCCATATTTCTGCAGGCTGTAGGTCAGCAGCGGGTCCGTAGAATCATTCAATGTTCCGCCCTTCAAATCAAAAACAACTGCTATGCTGTGCTTCAGCTCTCCGTCCACATGCCATTCATATGGGTCGCCTTCCTCATACTGGATCCTGTACCATATGATATCGTCCATGGAATAGGTCTTACCGTCCATGGTAAATGTCTCGTTCTCCGGCCACTGTGCTATGCGCTCTAAAACCGCCTCACTGCTCTGGTTCAATTCACCTTCCGGCGCCGGTACCATCACCGGATTCGCATGAAGGAATCCTTCCCCGAACAATGCATAGTTGTAAGAGGGATCCGGAACATTGCCGTCCGGCCTTGCAGCCTTGTCTTTTCTTACAAAGAAGCCGCTCTTGACTGTATTTTCCTCAAATACAGCTGTATATATCATATTCTTTGTAACCGTATCAGGAAGCTGGCTTTCCTGCAGAACCGTTCCATCCATACCCATCCAGCCTGCAAACCGCATTGTCTCATCTATTGGCGTCTTTTCACCGATAAAGCGCTCCAGCCTGTCATTGTATTTATAATCACTCTTTGACTGCTCTGTAAAAGCTCCTTGACTGCCCGGCTTATATGTCACGGTAAACTGCTGCTTAAAGTAAAGTTTTAATGTAGTGGAACCGTCCTCCTTCACCTTGGCTTCTGTGATGTTCCTTCTGCTTGTATCCAGAACATAGGTGCACTCACTCTCAACCTTATCCGCCAAATCCTGTTCTGTTACTTTGGCCATCCCATGAAGAGGAACGTCATTTCTTGAATCCGTGTATGTGGGCCGGAATTGATAACGCCCCTGGGACTGCATGTAAAACTCCACATCGTAATGAATGTTCTTATTGTCAAGGAAATTAGCTGTAAATACAGTGTCGCAGTAGAACTTATGCGCAGCTATGTCATCTGTATCATCAAACACATAATTTGGTATCAGCGTTTTATAGCCGGGTTGGCTGGATTTCCAATTGTTAAATGTAAATCCGTCATCCGCAAGGTATTCCACTCCATCCGCAGTCGGCCTTACAGGAGCGTACAGGCTCAGCTCTCCGGCGGAATCTCTCCGTGTAGCCACCTCCATGACAGTTCCTGTCATGGCGCCGTTGGCACCGGCCCTGTAGGTAAAGGTTACCTGGTACCGGTCCGGTATGCCGTCTGGATTTGTAGGCTTGCCGCTGTCCTCCGGATTCGTCTCTCCTTTTTCATCAATGCCATAGTAGACATTCACCACATTGTCCAGAGTAATCAGTGATACTTTCTTTCCGTCCCCGTCAATGTGGTCCAGGGCATAATGGTGTCCGTTCTTATCCAGGGCAGGTGTCTTATCAAACACAATGTCTGAACCATACTCAGCATTTGTCACATGCTGCGCGTGTTCATACTGCCTGTCAATGCGGAAATCCCCCCGGTCATTCTCAAAGAAGTAATTTACCGTATATTCCAAATCCTGACGAATCCGGCTGGTGACCGCCACTTCATGGTCCCGGGTACGTGACAGGGACACATATCCCAAAGCCGCCGCCCTTTCAAACTCTGCCCCCTGAAGAGACTGGCCGTCCACAGTGATACTGCTGATGGTGTAACCTGTAGCCGCGCGGAACCTTACCAGCATGGGACGGATTGCGTCATATCCGTAACTTCCGCCCTGGCTGATGCTGGAGTGTTCATCCGAATCCGTAATCAGGGTATACCGCTTGGTCTCCGATGTCACATAGACAGAGTGGCATTCCTTTCTGTCAACGCTTACACTGCCTGCTTCAATGGCATCCTGCAGTTCCTGTCCCTTTAGAGGACGGGCATCTACAAATACTCCGGAAATTCCGTAACCTGTTTTTGCCTCAAAGGTAACCTCTATGGATGCCTCCGGGTCATAGCTGTACGTATAAATCCTATCCTGAGGGTATGTAATCCGGCTGTGCAGGTCTGCGCCGGTGGTAAGGGCATATTCCATGGGACTGGTCTCTACAAATACGCTGTGGTCGCCCTTGCGGTCCACTGAAACAGAATGAGAGGCCAGTGCCTTCAGAAGCTCCGCTCCCTCCAGGGAAACGTCATCCACGATCACCTTGCTGACTCTGTAGCCTGTATTAGCCTTGAACTTAACCACCAGGCATTTGTCCGAATCATAGGTAAAGGTGGTAACCTCCTGTTTAGGTTCTGTAATCCGGCTGTTTTCATCTGCCCCAACGGTCAGCTTGTATTCATTAATCTTACCGGTGACAGATACTATGTGGTCACGGTCCCGATCCACTTCAATGTATCCCCTGGAAACCGCCTCCTTCAGTTCATCTCCTCTGTATTGGTGTAAATCCACCCATATGCCGGATATGGAGCAGCCTTCCTTGGCGCCGAATTCCACCTTAAGTTTTTCCGTTCCATCGTAGGTGAAATCCATAGATGGGGCAATCCAGCTGTTATGGTCTGAATATGTGGTCAAATGATAACTGTTTATCCTGGTGGTCACTTCGATGGTATGGCTGCTCTTATAATCAAACAGGTACGCCCCGGCCGCTATGGCGGCTGTCTTTTCAAACCCGCTTAATTCTTTTTCATCTACAATGATATTCTGTATCTGGTAACCTTTCTTTGCCCCGAATTTAACCTTATACATGATGAACTCTTTGTACTCATAGCTCTTTGTCTGAGGGTTAATCCAGGAATTTTCATCTGCCCTGGCCGTCAATGTATAGAGTGTCTTATCTGCCTTGACGAACACTGTGTGGTCCTGCTTACGGTCCAGTGTTATATGACTGTAACCCTGCTGGTCCGGCTCGGCCAATATGGCCTGGATTTCATCCTTTGTGAAGGATTTTCCATCCACGGTAATGCCGGTAACCGAATAGCCCTTGTCTGCTTTAAATTTAACATCCAATGTATCCGTGTCACTGTAGGAATATTTTGTACCCTTAGTAATATCAGCATTCTCAGCCCTGGTTATAAGGTTATATTCCGTCCTGACAGAAGCAACCGATACATAATGGTCCTGTTTGCAGTCCACTTCCACCCAGCCGTTCTGCACAGCCTCATTCAAAGCTTTTCCTGACAGATGTACGCCATCCACCGCGACACCGGATATCCGGTATCCCTGCTTGGCCGTAAAATTTACCTTGATAAGAGAATCTGCGTCGTAAGTATATTGTTTGCCCTGGTCAATGGCAGAGTTTGCATCGGAAGCCGTGGTAAGCGTATACTGTTTGGGCATCCATTTGGCAGTGAGGACATAGGTAACCGGATTTATATTTATATCCTTCCAAACATCACCCACAAACAGACTGTCACCCTGCTGATATATCTTACTGCCGGCCTGATTCACATTTGTCTCAGCCAGTTCCCATCCAATAAAATCAAAATGATTCTTTTTCAGGTTCCCTGAACCCTTGATATTAATATAGCTGTCTCCATTCTTGATTGCAGGATGGGTATAGGTTCTGTAGTCAACCGGAGCCATTCCTTCTGCTCCATTACCGTCATACTTTACCTTAATCTTTGCAGGCGTTGCCTGAATTTTAAATTCCCTGTATTGGTAAGCATCATCCCTGTAAGAGTAATGGAACTGGTTGGTACAGCCCATGGATACTGCTTCCGCATTTGCATCCGAAAAATCTCTGCTTGTATGCTCTGTAGAGATGGATGAAGGCGCGTCTGCAATATCCACATAGATGCCTTCTTCAAACCGTGCTTTTGCCAACTCTGCCTCGGACCTGCCGTTTCTGTGCTCAAAGGTGGTAGGAGTCACATACCCGGTGGCCGGTTTTACATAGAAGGACACCATGTCTGTTCTGTCAGTCTGAAGGACCTGTCCTCTTTCCATCTCCATGAGTCCGCCGCCGTTGATGCTGTACCATAATGATATGTTGGAGGAATCCTGGTTGAATTTGAAATGGAACTGGTTGGCTGCTTCATTGACAATGATGTTGAAATATTCACTGTGCACTACGTTTCCGTACCATATACTGGCCCTTTTACCGGCTTTCAGCGCTTTAACATCCGCTGCTGAATACCATTTTCCATTCTCATTGATATCCTTCACGTTTTGGATTGAAACCACCCTTGGATCTGATACGAACCATGAGCCTCCATATCTTCTGTCTGCTTTTACCCGGAACGTCTCGTCCTTACTTACTTCCACGGTAGTCCTGGTTATATTTTCTTTGCTTATTACCGCATAGATGGAGAAATGCTCCGCCTCAAAGCTTAACGCATCCACCGCTCTGCCGCCGGACACATCCACTGCGTCCCGGACCTCCTCTAAAGCCTTCACATCCGCGGCTTCTGTCTCCACATGAACAATGGACATTTCTTCGGCAGTCTGGCTGGCTTCCTCTACAGGAATTCCTGAAAATGTAACTGTCACAGCGCCTTCCTGGTTCCAGATTCCAGCATCCAGCTTCTGGCTTCCAAGCCACAAATTTATATCATAAGCAGCCACTGATGAAACCTGCTTTCCCTCTTCAGAAGCAGCTTCCTGGGCATTTTCCCGTATGGAATCCTCAAGAGCAGAATCCACCCGTTCCGCAGAAGCGGTCACGCCTTTTGGCAATACGCCTTCAGGCGCGTAAAGGTTTATAATCATACCATCATTCACCACAATGGTATCAGAAAATTCCGGATGTTCGTCTGTTTCAGTGGTATATACCTCAATCTCCAGTTCATCCGTCACATCCTCTATGGTGAACCAGGATATATCTTCCGCTGAGTTCCCCGGATCTGCTGAATCCGGGTCAGCTGAATCCCCCGGGGCTCCTGCCTCTAAGATTTCACCATTGGCCGATACTGACTGTATATCATAGCTAACCTGGGTTTTAACGCCAAATGTAAGGCTTCCGCCTTCCTCAACACCGCGCGGTCCATCTACAATGCGGGCTGTTCCCTGTGAATAGACAGCATATGTTACCTTATAACCCTCGAAATCATTCAATGCTTTCAGCGTATTGACCGTGGTGGTATAAACCCTGGCCGTGCTGCAGTACCCGATTCCCACAAGGTCATCGGATGTGGCTGCTTTCACCTTATGGACATCTTCTGCCTCTGTTTCCTCCGGTGTACGGGATGGCTCTGTCTCTATGGTAATCACAGGTGTTTCATCAGTTATGATGTCTCCCGTTGTTTCAGCCGGAGAGGACTCTTCTGTTTTCCCTTCCTCAGTTTCCTTGCTATCGCCAGATTCGCCGGACGGTTCTGAGCCGCTGGGGTGTGCCGGCTGGCTGGGTGTTTCTGCCTCACCGGATGATTCCGGGGTGCCGGATGGCTCTGAGCTGCCGGATGGCTCCGGATTACCGGATGATTCCTGACTGGCGGATGACTCCTGGTTGCCGGATGATTCCGGATTACCGGATGTCTCTGGATTACCGGATGATTCCTGACTGGCGGATGACTCCTGGTTACCGGATGATTCCGGATTACTTGATGATTCTTTACTTCCGGATGTTCCCGCCTCACTGGACACATTTGTCTTTCCAGATGTTTTATCTGCACTGCTGCCTTGATTTTCAGCAGTCTCTTTTGTTGTGTTGTCTGCTTTTGCGTTTTCCTTTGGTTCTTCTTTTTCTTTTGTGCCCTCTTCAATTCTCACATCTGAATCATGCTTTTCAAGAAGGGAGGCTGTCTCATCACCTGCCTTTACAGCAACAACAGGCGCATAGTGACGGTTAATGGATGCAACAGGTGTATCATCCTGTTTCTCAGAATGAATCTGCTCCTTATCTGCATTGTCCTTCTGTTCTATTTCTTCTTTTGCGTTATTGGATATTTCCTCGGACTTATCTGTATTCTCAGGCCGGGAGCCCTCTGATTCCTTTTGAGACTCTTCTGTATCCTGTCTGCCTGTGTCTGTACCCTCTGTTGGTGAAGCAGTTGTTTCCTTCTGTCCTTCCTCTCCTGCAGGTGTCTGTGTCTCCTGACTCTGAGAGGTCTGTTCTGTGGTTTCTGCCGGAGTTGGTTCTACCGGATCTGACTCTGCTGGATTGGTTACTGACGGAGTTGTTTCCGATGAGTCAGGTTCTGTCGGAACTGCTTCTGTTGGAATCTCTTCTGACGGTGCTGTTTCTGTTGGTATTGTTTCTGCTGGTATTGTTTCTGACGGTACTGTTTCTGCCGGTTCTGTTTCTGACGGTTCTGTTTCTGGCGGTACCGTCTCCGCCGGCTTGGATATGATATTTACTTCCTCATCTCCAAATGCAGCCTCGTAGCTTTTAACAGTAAGTTTCTTTGTTCTCTTTACCTTCTCCTTTCCATCTTCCATTCTGGTGATGGACGTGGAACAGCTGATGGAGCTTTCTCCATTATTCACATACAGGAATATAATTTCCTCATCTCCGGTGACCATATACATGTCATCCGCATCCTCCGGAAGCCGGACAAATACACGCAGCTCCGCGTCCATGTCTCCTCCGTCGTATTCTGGATAAATCTCATATATATTTCCTTCACCATAAAATAATGCCTCAAACTGTTCTGTCTTGCCGTTGGTAAAGTCAATATCCCCCTCCTGAAGGGGACTTCCTGCAGCAATTGCCTCTTCAATTGCGGTAACCAGGCCGGAACCGCTCATCTCGAAGGTTACGCTGTCAGAAGATTCCGCTGCATACGCTGTCGTAAGGTCTGTACCAATATTAGTGGTAACCATAACCGCAGCAATCATGGCAGCAAGAAATCTTTTGCATAAACCGTAAGGTTTTCTATGCAGTGCTCTTGATCTTCCTTTCTCCTTCATACCATTTTCTCCTCTTCATACTTAGTCCTATGGTACTAATCATATCAAATGGTACGTTATAGGAAGCGTTAGGTCGGCCAGATAATGGAAATTTTCTTAATGTTTATTTAAATTTGAGAGTCAAGACCACCGGCTTAGCCGGTGGCTTGTTCTGCCCCTATAAGGGGCTGTTATCTGCTTGCGCCCGGAAGGCGCACTGAAAAGTCTGCCAGCTGCACCACATTCTCAGCCGCCCTTAAAAGGGCATATTCAGCGCTTCCTTACTCCGGCTTTGCCCCAAAGGGGGCTTGCTGGTTTGCTTTGGCTCCCTACTGACTCTTATGAGTCTTACTTCTTGTTTTTCTTCACCGGCTCACCCGTAAACGGGTCAATGTACTCTACTAACGACATCTGATCATATTCTAAATCTTCCTTTATCTGATTTTGTATATATGCATTTATGGCCGCTGTGTTCTTCCCTACTGTGTCCACGTAATATCCACGGCACCAGAAATGACGATTTCCGTACTTATACTTTAGGTTCGCATGCTTCTCGAATATCATAAGTGAACTTTTTCCTTTGAGATATCCCACTACCTCTGACACAGCATATTTGAGCGGAATACTTACCAGCATATGGATATGATCCGGCATGCATTGCGCCTCGATTATCCCAATCCCTTTTCTTCGGCATAAGGTCCCTAGTATTTGGCCTACATCTGCCTTGATATCCTTATATATTACCTGCCTCCGATATTTTGGTGCAAAAACCAGATGATACTTGCAATCCCATTTTGTATGAGCTAAACTGTTATTGTCCATTTTTGGACCTCCTGTGCTTTTTTATTTGTGGTTTGCAGACCTACATCTATTTTAGCACAGGAGTTGCCTTTATCTGAAGATATTCCCTCCACCTGCAGAGCAGGTGGTTTATTTTTACTGTGACACAGTAAAAGAACCCCTGGCCATATTGACCAGGGGTTCCTGTTATACTGCTATTTTGTTTTACATTGACTGTAATGGACTGTTATGAATCCTCTTCTTTACGTTTCTTGCTCAACGCTGTTACCGCAACAAAGATTCCTGATAACATCATGGTCAATGTGGTTCTCATAGATGTCTGACCTGTCTTTGGCAGTGGTGCCAACGGCACTTCGCCGTCATCAATTAAGGTTACATCTACTGGTGATTCTGGAAGAGGTGCTAACGGCACATCTTCTGGAGTGATGGTTGTTGTACCCGGGCCAACGGTTGATGGGTTGTAACGTCCGTTGCCTTCGGTGTTGCCGCTGGGGCCTCCGCCACCGCCAGGACCAGTACCGCCACCGCCGTTAAATCTAAATTGTGCGGTAAACGTGGTACTCTGTGTGAACTCTGCAGCTCTAATTTCATCCGCGTTGGCATAACCCGTGCTTCCGTCTGTCCAGTTATTGAATGAATAGCTTCCGAGGCTGGATACTGTTACGTTAGCATCTGGACTTGCAGGTCTCAGTTCCCTATGGTCATTACCATCTTCTCCTGTAACGATTTCATAGACAGTCTTGACTTCAGTTACCCTTCCTGATACTGTTCCGCGATTTGTGTCTTCCGATACATATTGGAACTTAATCTGGTACTTATCAGGTACTCCGTCTGGTTCATTTGGCACTTCTATACCGATTTCATCAACATCAAAGTATGCGATGAAAGTGGTATTTACCAGATAGGTATTTGACTTCATCTTTGACATGTCAGGAGTGTAGTCATTAATTTCGCTATCGGTCCAGTAGTCAAATGCATATTTATTATCTGCATTTACAATTATGTTGGCCTTTGGACTTGTAGGTGTAGGTTTAATATAGTTGCCATCATTATCTTTGAATGTATGAACTTCCTCTGCATCACCGTCTACGCTACCATTTCCTGCACTTACATAAGTGAATATAATCTGGTACTTATCCGGGATTTCATCCCCATTATCATCTAATGCATAATAAACATTAATAACATTCTTTGATATATCAGTCCCGATTGTCAGAGGCAAATTCTCTACATAATCAAGTGCATACTTTGTTCTCAGCTTTTCTTTATAAGTCGTTACCTGGCTTTCAAATTCTCCGATGCCTGACTCCAAAGCCTGCACATCCTCTATTCCATCATAGAAGTAATGCACACTGTAACTGAAAGTATCCTTGCTGTATACCACGTTTACGACGTCTCCGCCATCCGCGCTGATATTCTCCGCTCCGCTCCTGGTTCCGGGTACTGCATAACCCGCTGGGGCAAACTTGCTTAAATCGGCTGGGATTGCATCTCCAAAGGTTCCTGTTCCTTCCACTTTGTCAAGGTAGTTTCC